>Ga0315273_10000062_pt1 | contig 91259 bp, 95 predicted proteins | sample YL17G02_0_MG_FD_205753 | JGI IMG/M metagenome (GOLD analysis project Ga0315273, IMG submission 205753) | Sediment microbial communities from Yellowstone Lake, YNP, Wyoming, USA - YL17G02_0 | ecosystem: Environmental > Aquatic > Freshwater > Lake > Sediment | place: USA: Wyoming | collected... | reverse complement strand
CTGCCGATATGAACCAAATACAACTTTGAACTTAGTTTTACTTGAGTGCCTTCAATTCGCAAATTGACTTCCTTATTGTAAACATCAACAAGAGAACTCATTCCCGGGTGAACCCTTAAAAATTCTCTTTGAAAATCAGGCATCCCTATAAATCCGATTCCAAGTATATAAAACTCAAAAAGTTTTTTAATAGGTTCAAAGATTGGGTGTACTTTAATTTTTGTATAATCTGTTTCCATAGATCATTTATGGACTCTCTACAATTTTTATTTCTTCTTGCGTGAGGCCGTGAGCTTTTATAGGCTTTTAGCTTTTTCAAGACGATTTCTAACAAGCTCACAAAGCGACCAGTAGATTTCATCTCGTTCAGCTGCTGTCAAATCTAATATGTCGAAAACAATATCGTCTAATATTTTTCGATCTTGTAATGGTCTTGGTTTTTGTTCACGAATAGTTTTCAGGGGATTGATTCCAACTTCTTCATAAATAGAAACGATTTTTCTATCCTTTATTGCTTGAAAAGCATTTTCTAACTCACCCGCGACTACGTCTTTATAAGGAATTTTCAGTCTAAAAAAACTAGCCATTGTAACGTCAAGTGCGCCGAGTCCTAAATTTCCGGGAGCGCTAAGTTCCATCAACAAGCCAAAGTAACTACTGTTTAAGATTGCAAGAATTGGAATAATATTGATTTCTTTCTTGGGATACAACCGATAGAAGCGTAAAGCGATAAATTCCTTCGGGTTATAAAATATTATATGGCTTTCGTTGAAACTTCGAGGAAAAAGTATTTTTCCGGACCTTTGCATTTGCCTTGTAGGTTTATACCATGGTTTCTGATTTTTTGTAACTGACCTTTTATTAAAACCAACTTTTTCACCCCAGAGAATGTATTTCTTAGTTTCTGTATCAGGGCTACTATCTTCAACATTAAGAACCCAAGCATCTGGTTTTTTGATTTCAATTCTTTTATCGTCTTTTGTAACATCCTTTATTAAGGGCTTAAGATATTTATTTTCTATATGAAACTTTGGATAACCACTTTCCTTACCTTCTTGAGACGTGTTTGTAACTTCGGAATATGTGTCATCAATCTTTTTAACGTTAGTTAGAATAAAAAAACCATCAGCTCCACCAGTGTTAAGATATCTCTCGCCATCGAATAAACTTCCAAGTAATACTTCATGTCCCGCTTGCCTAGCCAAACAAACAAAGTAAATATCAGGAGCTCGTAAAAATTTTCCGCCCCATTTATTCCCTGCATAGTTACCTATGTTTAGATCAAATGCTTCCATTTGAGAACCGTTTGTGTTTTCGGGGTATTCCCAACCATCTCTTAAAAGTTCATATTGTGTGGCAGGAAAAATACGAATATCATCATTCGATATAATCTGTAAAGATTTATCCGTAACTAGAAGATTTTTAGTGGTAACAACCTCCTCGAAAGGTTTTCTAAACATTACAAATTTAACTCTGTTATCCGAGTAAGCATGTTCTTGTTTGCTTGGTGAGCCCAATAGAGTAATAACAGTGTTTACATCAGCCGAAGCAAAACTACGTTTAGCCTGATTATCAAAGATTGCTTTAATGGGTACCCGCTCAAGTAGAAATTCCTGCAAATCCTTGCCGTAACCTACATCGAGCCATGAATTAGACGTAATAAAACAAAGAGCTCCCGTGGGATTGAGTAGCGATAAGCCATGGAAAAAGAAGTAGATATAAAGATCAGATTTTTTATCAAGATTTTTAACCCAAGGAAAATGAGCTTCTACTGATTTTGTAAGTTTCTCTTTGTATTCTTTTTTATTTTCAGTCGTTATCTTTTCCTTTGGAAACTTCGGATCGGCTATTTTCTCTTGTCGTACATAAGGAGGATTGCCAATTACAATATCGAAGCCTCCTTCGTTTTCATCTGCAAAGATTTCAACAAAATCTATATCCCATACAAAAGGTTTTTTTGTCTTGATATTTTTTCTTATCTCAGTAAGAAGCTCTATGTCTGATTGCTTAGTTTCTACTGTTCTTTTATTTTGTTCCTCAAATAAATCTTTTTGCTCTCGATCTTGTTTAATCTCCATACCCGGTAATGCTAAAGTCTCTTGCTTGTGATTATTTTCTAAACTAGAAATATCATTTCTTATTTGCATGATTCTTTCATCTATAATCATTTGAAAAATAAGTTGCTCTTCTTGCTTTAACATTTCTTCAGATTGATAAAACTTTGAGGAGCGATTGTTGTAAAAGTAGTCATATTTTGCTTGCTTTAGCATAGTAATTTTTCTTTTTATGACCGAATTTAACGCGCCCCTGTCTCTCATTGAAAGATTCACACCGCCAACTTCCTCAACTAAACTATCTCCGGGGCGTATCTTAAATGTGAGGTTTGGAAGTAATGGGCTTGTTTTTCTTTCCGATAAAGGAATATCTGCCTCTACTACCAACTGAAGCCAAAGCCGAAGTTCGCAAACATGTACTGCCCATTCCATTACATCAACACCATAAAGGCTTCTTCCGATTATCTGTTTTTTTATTTCGAAGTCATCAGTCGTTCGACCAATATCTTTATAAACCAATTTATACAGTTCAGTTAAAACATTAAGCATCCCAACTAGAAAAGAACCACTACCAACGGCTGGGTCAACAATAGTTAGGTTATCTAAGGAATCTTCAAATAGGTTAGGCCAAACAGCAGCAATCTTTAGGCGATTAATCGCATCTGTTAGCTCGTCTTCAGTTTTTGCAAAAACGAGTTTATAGATATCATCTTTAGATGGGGTTGGGGCTAGGTGGTGATCTAAATACTCCACAGTACTAAGTCTGCACATAAAATCAATTTCTGCACGCGGAGTATAGAAAATTCCTGCATCACCACGCTCATCAGTGGCTTCCGATAAATTGACTAAACTTTCATACACTTTACCAATCATTTCGGGGTCTACGGCTACTTCTTCTTCAAGTGGTAGGTCTTCCCTGATAGTAAAATTGTAGCGATTAAAGAAGTTGTAAATTCTTAAAAATTCGTCATCTGAAACTTTGATACCTACATTATCTAAGCGTTGTTCGGTGAACAAACCACCATTCAAATATGGGGAAAGTTGTAATGTAGAGTTTAGCTCTTTAGGAAAATAGGTTTTAGGGAAAAATTTATTGTTAAATGCTTCAAAAAATAATACTGATAGCCATTCGGTATAAAAAGTTTCATTGGCTTGTTTTTTCTCTTGATATGAACTCCAAAACTTCTTGAGAAAATTGATATCATCTCCAACCCATCTTTTCTTGGCAATAAAATAGAGAAACATAATACGGTTCATTAACTGCTGGGTGAAGTCGTGTGCCATTCTTGTATCATTTGCCTGCTTAGTAAAATTAGTTTTTAGAGCAAAAAATACTTCTTTGTATTCCTTAAAGAATTTCGCCGTTACCCGCTCAACGGACATTGCATCTTGAATTATTTTGTATATTTCCTTGGGGCTTTTTATCTCATCTTGAAGAAAAAAATTAGAGATAACTTCTTTATCTGTGTAATAGGAATTATCGCAATCAACACTTAGTCTAGTCAATTTGCGTTTGAACTCTCCGGGTCCCTCACGGACTTTTTCAACCAATGTAAAAGTGTAAGTCTTAAAATCGGGGGTAAAGATAATGAAAGGAAAATCTACCTCGCGTAAAATTTTCTCCGGTATTGTGCGTATTGCCTCCCTTCGACTTTGTTCAGGGCCTTCGGCTTTAAATTTGAACAAAAGAATTTGAAAACGGCGGTCATAATTGGAGACCGCAAAAATCTTCTCTACTAATGCTGCTTCTTTGGCGGGTAGGTTATAAACAGATGGGTTTGTTTTGAGGTTAGAATCAAGAACCTGATAACCTAAAGAGCTAAAAAGTTGATACACCTTGTCTGGTGTATCCATTGCTGGTATAAACTCGTCCAGATCTATTTGAGTCTTCATAGCTCATGAAATATAGTCAACGCAAATCAGCTTTAACCTCTTTTCATTAAATTCTTCAATGATTTCCGTTGGTGTCTCGACCTTATCGGATAAAAACTGGTTGACTTCTGCTATTAGTTTTCGCCAATTCTGGTTTGTTTTTTTGTAGCCATTCCAAGCCCGTCTTAAGTATTGCAAGCGTTTTTTGGTAAAGTTCACCTCGTTAATCTTAGTAATGATTTCTTCAATCCTTACTCTTTCTTTTTGATCTTCTTCAAATAAGACCTCTGTTTTGATATGTTCTAACTCGTCACGCATATCAATTAAAAACTTTTCTTTCTTGCCGGAAGGAGTCCGCATCTCGACTTCAAATCTTGTCTCATTAAAAAGTTCTGCTATACGACTTTTTACTTCTTTGTATGCTTCGTAAACATCCACATCCTCTGGAATAACACGCAGTTCAGCTTGCTTACAGGCTATAAAATCTAGAATCTCTGTTTTGTTAGTCTTAAAGTCTTTGTCAATTAAATCATAAAGGTACCAGAAGTGATATTCATCCGCATATTGGAAATAAAAGAAGATACCTCTATAACCAATCTTACGTCCGCTTTGTATTCCATGAGGTAATTCCTGAGCAAAAGCAGGAAGTTTATCTAACCCAAAGTTTTTCAAGGGTTGGAAAAATAGTTCTCCGCCTCCGAACTGTTCGGCTTCCAAAAGTTCCATTGTCTTATCCTTTGTTTCTTCTTCAGCACTTTTTAGGTCTCGGATAATACCAAACACTTTAGGGTTTATTTGTTCACCTAAAACAGAGGCATCAAGGCCAATAGTATCGTTAATCATCATAATTTTCTTTTGTAGGGTTTCAACCAGATCAAGAAGCGATTCCAATTCATCTTCCGGGTAAAAGTTATAGATAATAATTTCTTTGAAAGGGGTACCAATACGATCAATTCTTCCCGCTCTTTGAATCATTCGCACCGGATTCCAATGCAAATCGTAATTAGTAACTGTTTTTGCTTGTTGTAGGTTTTGGCCTTCGGAAAGAATATCTGTTGAAATAACAACATTTGTCTTGCCGTTTAAAAAATCTTCAATAATAGTCTGACGCTCGTTTGAAGAATTGCCACCAGTAACGAAAGCCACTTTTTTGCCATATTTTTTCTTAAAATCCTCATCTTTATCTAACGCTTGAGCTACATACTTAACAGTGTCTGAGTAGTAGGAGAAGATAACAGCTTTTTCGTTTTTGAGATTTTTGAGTAAATGCTCCTTAAATTTAATAAGTTTCGCATCTTGGCTTTCATCTATATTTTTTATGTCTTCATAAATAGTTGAAAAAACTTCAATATCTCGGTCAATATCAGCAAACATCTTTTTTTGGTCGTAGTCTTTAAGGTCAATATCCTCGAGACTCTTACCGAAATCTCCCAAGCCATCTATATCTTCAACTGATTCATCTAAACTGTTGATGTATTTTTCAAAAAACTTCTTTCTTAGGATTTTTCCTTTTTGCACAACATTTTTAAATTCCAGCAAAAATTCTCTGTGGCTTTTTACACTTTTACGAAATGCCTCAACAGAACTTTCAAGCCTTTTTAGAAGCACCGTTTGAAAGATACCTGCAAGAGCAAGCCCTCTTTGAACTTCTACTAAATCTTTTTTCTCGGATACTTTATATTCGGAGAGTTTGTAGTAGGCAAGGGTTAAATCGGCTTCAATCTTTCGCGAAATCTCGGCATAGAGGCCGTCATAGGCTTTATCAAGCGAATAGTGTACTTCTTCAAGTTTTCTTTCAGGGAATTCAATCTTTTGGTATTCACCGGATTCTGTCTTGAATTTTGCGTCTTTGTAGTTTTCTCTAATATACTGTCTCGTTCGGCGAATGGAAATTGACTGCAACACATCATTAATGTGGTTAGTATTCCCTTTCTGGGCTTTGCTAAATTCTTTTTGCAGGTCAAATATGCCCTGTTTGATAAACATGCGCTTATTGTTTTGGCCAATGAGCATAAGCTGAAAATAAAAGTCCCAAATAGTGTTATTCATTGGAGTTGCAGTCATTAAAATTACCTTTGGGGTCTTACCGAACGAACGAATTTTCTCTATAAGCGAAAAGAGATTTTCATAACGGTTAGATATAGGATTTCTGAAGTTGTGAGACTCGTCAATTACAATGAGGGAGATATCGGAAAACTTTATTTGATGGCGTTTCTCTAAGTCTTCAAAATCTAAACCTTCTCCGCCTAAATATTCTTGATGGATAATATTTTCTGAAACACCCAGGTCTTTAAGCTCCGCTTGCCACATTCGGTGTAGTGAAGCAGGACATATAACCAAGAACTTACGCCTTCTATAGAAGCCAAAATCCTCAATGACTTTCTTGGCGATCCATGTTTTACCAAGACCGACAGAATCAGCAACTAGAACTCCGTTATAGTTTGTGAGTGATGAGTAAACTCTATTAACTGCATCTTCCTGAAACGTAGCTAAATCTACTACACTTTCTGGCAAATGCTCATTTTTGGGGGTTTCTGTAGGTTCTAACTCCTTCTTCTGAAGTTCATAGAGCGCTTTTATATAGACTTCGTAAGGCGAGTATTCCCTTGTACCCAACTTTGAGCTTTTAAGGATTTCAATAAGTTCTTGCTTAAAATCCCGTCCTTGCACCCAAAACTTTTCAAACCACTCTTTCTTTAAATAAACAGGGTGGGGGTCAATTAAAACCGCGTTTAATTCTGTATTTCCGGCAAGTCCCGAATAAGTAAAGTTGCTAGAGCCAATGATAGCCAAATCATCAAAAATATATGCCTTGCCATGAAGAAAGGGCTTTTCCAATAGTTTGACTTCAACATCTTGCTTCTCAAGGAAGGCAATTAGGTCTTTGACCACCTGAGATTTTTTAGAGGTAAATTCTTCGTTTTCGAGATCTTCCTTGAGATTAGTTTTATAAAAAGCTACTGGCTCGAATAAATCCGGAATCAATTTATCATCAACACCTGGTGACTTACCAAGCAGTAGTCTGAACTTTTTGACACTTTTTATTTCTTGGGCGACTAATTCGAAACCTCCAACGTTAAAATAGCCTGTGGCAACATCAAATTGGCCTGGTTGGTCAGTAAGAATATTTTTTAACTCGGTAAAGAGCTTAATCTTGTCATTATCGATGATTGATTTTTTTGGTGAGTACATTCAAAATGATTTTAGCAAAAAAGTGGTTATTTAGACAGAAGAACTTTATTTTTGGATTTCCACAAAAAGATTATCGGTTACAAGGATACTTATGGTCGTATAAAGTGGGGCTTCAGTTTAAATTTTTCTTGCCAGTAGGTTTTCTTGATCCTGTTTAATTACTTCAACATTGGGTGGATCCCAACTAAATCTTTCAAAGATGTAAACAATCGCTTTAAAGGCTAGTTCTTTAGGGTCCGTAAGTATTTCTTGTTTTGTATAACTTTGTTCATACTTAATTGCCGGAGCATTAGTTTTTCTTTGGTAGGATAGAGGTATTCTATTGAAGTTGTCTACAAATAACCCTCGATTTTTAGTATTGTTTAAGGAAACTGAAATATCTATCCCTTTTTCATATAACCCATCAGAAACTAATTTTGAAAGAAATTGATATACCTCTGTTAATAGATATACAGTTGAGGTAATACCTAAACCCCCACCTTCTGCAATTTGTTTAGCTTCTCTTTCCCACATATTATTTTGAACCAGGTCTTGAATCCAATCCTCTTTTAAAGCTAGATAGTGAATAAATTGGCCACTTTGATACATTCGCCAAAATTCTTTATGGTGCATCTCATTCCAATCTAACCAAGCTTGTTTATAATTTTCTCCTGTTTCAATTGCTGTATCATCACCTGTTCTTCTAGGAATATGCGGGTAGTCCCACCCTCTAAGATGAATGGAGTTCTTGTCAACGATATCTAAACAATCTTTTAGCTGGAGCTTTGTTTCGGCACTCTTTGGCTCGAAAGAGATCCTCCAATACCCCTTAGATTTTATTTTTTCTATTAACTCACTGTCAGTCATAGCTCTCCACGCTCTTTCCTAAGTTTGTTTTTAGCTTCTTGTATTTTCTTGTCCTCGCTCGAAGGTAAGCTATATTTTTTAATACGTTCCTCCAAGGCTTTTGTAAGAATTTTATAATCTTCTGGAGTTGGTACCAAATACCCTATATCTTTTGCCTTATTCATTAGTTTTACTGCGGCTCGCTCAAGAATATCTCTTAGATCATAAGCGTTTGATACATGTCCACTTTCAACTTTACCGTCTCTATTCCTGTAGTAGATTGCGGTAGCGTTCGTTTTAGCGCTATCTCTGATACAGATTACTGGTATTTCCTTAAACGGTTCCACAACAATCACTACATATTCCAAACCATTTTTATCTTTAGGAAAGCTTACAGAAAAATTTACATGGGGATCGGCAAACGGTGCTATTTGGTCTTTCATACCATCCTCTTTGTAGGTATCTTTATGCTCTTGGGTGATCCCTTTTCTAACAAAAGACCGCTCTTTCTGCGCTACTCCTACTATTATTGATCCTCCCTCTTGAACATTTGTCATAGATAAAATATCTTGAGCAAACGAACTTGCGTTCCAAGGACAGGAGGCCTTAAAGTCAATACTTTGCGACTCGGTACCAGATTCAAGGATTATTTCTAACTCTTTTGTAGTCATAACTTTATTCCGCTCGATTTTATCAAAAAAGCGGCTATTTAGACAGAAGAACTTTATTTTTGGGTTGTTATAGCAGAAAATTCGCTTCAAAACCTCTTTATTTAGAATAATCCCATAAAAGAAACTATTGACAAGCTCTTGCATAGGGTATATAAATTACAAAGTTTAATATCAGAGAAGGTTGCTGCCGGACAGGGCAGCTTTTTTTAACTTAATCTTTCGTATTTCTGCCCAGACCTTTCTAACAGAGAGGGGGTGTATATGAAAAGACTGATAACAATAAGTGGTGTCCTTCTAACCCTGCTTGTTTTCGCTTCCCCGGTTTTTGCAGCTTCTGCCGATGTCAGTAAGATCCAAACCTTTATTCAAAACGTAATTGCAATCCTGGTAACCCTTTCGGGGCTTATTGCCACGGGGTTCTTTGTCTGGGGAGGTGTGGGGTATATCACCAGTTCCGGAAATCCGGAAAGTCTGGAACGCTCTAAGAAAACAATACTCTATTCTGCCATTGGACTCGCTATTGTGCTTGGTGCCTTTGTTTTATCAAACATTGTCACGCAACTGGCAACTTCTGCCTTTGGAGGATAGTAATAAAAAGGCTGCTCTTTTAAAACTGCTCACCTGAAGAAAAAACTTTATGAAAAGTTTGAAGGGTATAAAAGGTTTAATTTTTATTGCAACTTTAGGATTCCTTGCCCTCGTTTTTCCAACTTCTGTTTTTGCTTCAGTGGGACCGGATATTAAAAACTTTACTAGCAGCACCCTTGGTATTATTACCGCTATCGCGACCGCTTCGGCGGTCTTTTTTTTAATCAAAGGCGGTTATCAGTACATTACTTCGACCGGAAACCCCGAAAACCTCTCTGAAGCCAAAAAGACAATCAGAAATGCCCTGATTGGTTTGTGTCTAGTAATAGCCGCCGGCTTTATTATCTCCCTTTTTTCCAATGCCCTAATTTCCTCTTCCCAACCCTCTGACACCTCAACCCTTAACCTAACCCCGGTTAATTCAGCTACTCCAAATAGCGGCCTAACCCAGCTATTGATTGACGCAGTAGGCGGCTTTATCCGCAATATTGTAGAAAGCGCAACAAAACCTGTTGTCGACGGGATTATTGGCTACTTAACTACTACGCCAGGGCTACTTGGAAACAGCGTAATCTTTAAGTTTTGGCTCGTTACCTTGGGCATTACCAACTGCCTGTTTGTCTTAATTGTTGCCCTCCTGGGACTGCACTTTATGAGCGCTTCAACCTTTGGCTTCGAGGAAATGGAGCTTAGACAGCTTCTTCCCAGAATTGGCCTTGCTTTCCTTGGAGCCAACGTTTCGCTCTTTTTGGCGGACTACGTCGTAACTGCGAGCAACGCCCTGGTAAAAGAAGTCTTAAATTCAACCGGCGGTTTAAACCACGCCTGGATAAGTGATGCCTTAAATCTGCCAGCTTTAGCAACCGGGGCAACCCCTTTAATTACCTTGATATTTCTGGTCTTGTTTTTAATTATCGCGATCGTCCTTCTTTTGATGTATATAACCAGACTGATTATGATTTCCCTGGGAGCAGTTCTTTCCCCGTTTATATTCTTGCTTTGGACAATTCCAAAGTTAGCCGATACGGCTGAAATTGCCGTTAAAACCTATCTTGTGACCGTCTTTATGACCTTTGTTCACATTGTGGTTATCCAACTCGCTTCCTCCTTCCTGACTTTGCCGGAACACTCGGAAAACTCGCTTATTTCAATAGTTGTGGCCATCGGCCTTTTCCTGACTCTCCTTAAAACCCCGTCAATTATGATGCAGCTAGTTTTTTATAACAGCGGCAGAGGGATAGTTAAGAAAGTCGGGGGACAAATCATAAATGTCATAACGGCTGCTAAAGACGCTCCTGTTACACCTAGCGCATCAGGAACAGCCGCAAAAGTGCCTAGAAAGGTAGTTTCAGCATGAGAAGCGAAGTTATACCAGCCCAGATTACAACCGTTGAAGATAAAATTGCCGGAAACCTAAACCTGACCCAGCTTCTATTGCTGATGATTCCGGTTTTCTGGACAAGTTTTGTTTACGCCGCTCTTTTCCCGGCTATGCGCTTTTCCCTCTATAAAGTTCCCTTAGTAGCCCTTGTATTCGTCTTCTGCATTGTTCTTTCCCTTCGGATTAAGGGAAAGGTCGTTTTCAACTGGCTTTTTATCATCTTTCGCTACAACAGAAGGCCCCGCTACTACATATTTAATAAAAACGAAGCTTTTCTAAGAGTCTTAGACCTGCCGGCCATTGATAAAGAAGGAAAAGCAGTTTCTAGCAAACCAACACTAGTAAAGGACAGCGTAAAAGAAGTTTTACCGCTTCCTTCAATAGAGAACCTAATCAAATTCGAGAATTTTCTCTCGAGCCAGAAAATCCGTTTTTCTTTTAAACAGGCAAAGGAAGGGGGTTTGGATGTGGCTTTTGAAAAAGAACAAAAATAAGGTAAGTGCAAGATGCCAAATCCGGATTAAGGAAGTAAGGGACGATATTTTGGTTTTGCCGGACAGCGAATACAGAAGCGTTATTGAGACCTCTTCAGTTAATTTTGAACTCAAAAGCGATGAGGAACAGGATGTTTTGATCGATTCATTCCAGAACTTTTTAAATTCCCTTCCCTGCAAACTCCAAATATTAGTCAGAGTCAGGGAAGTTGATATCGACCGCTATCTGGAAGGAGTCAGCAAGAAGGGAAAGGTAGAGACAGAAAAGGTTTATAGAAACCAGATTACAAACTACTGCTCTTTTATCAGGAATTTAGTGGAAGGAAACAAAATTCTCTCCCGCCGCTTCTTCATTGTTGTTCCCTACAAACACACAGGCAAAAATGAAAATTTTCCGGTAATTTCCGAACAGATGCATTTGCAGCGGGACATTATCCTAAAAGGGCTGGAGAAACTCGGAATGAAAACAAGGGTTTTAGGTAGTCTTGAGCTTCTTGATCTTTTCTATAGTTTTTACAACCCGGAACAGGTTAAAACCCAGGAGTTAAGGGGGCAGACAATAGAAAAGCTTTTGGAGAATTCTTATGTTTAACCTAACTAGCAGATTAATCGGAATAAAGAATAAAAAGAAGGGATCCAGGAAAGAAATCCTGGGAAAGGCTTTCCGTTTCAACTTTGGCGAGCAAGACCAGGTTGACTTGATTTCTTATTCAGGCCTTGAAGAAAACGCTAATTACCTTCAAATTGAGAACAAATTCGTCCGAACACTTTTTATATCCGGATACCCTTATGTTGCCAATACAGGCTGGCTAAATATGCTTGTTAACTTTAATCACAACATAGATATTTCCTATCATATCGAACAGGTGGATCCCTTGCTGGCCCTGCCAAAACTAAACAGGAAAATAACCGAGCTTGAGTCAACAAAACGCTCGATGTTAAAGGATGGCAAGGTGATTGGTTCAGAGGTGACAGATCCTCTTCTTTCGGCCATCGAGCTTAAGGATAAAATCCAGAGAGGCCAGGAAAAGCTCTTCCAGATCGCAATCTATATGGCAATTTCGGCTGAAAGCCTGACCGAACTAAATAAAATCACCACAATTTTGGAAACAGTTATGTCTACCAGGCTTTTCTATATTAAAACAGCCGCTTTCCAGCAGCTTGAGGGTCTACAATCGGTTTTACCCAGAGCCGAAAACCTCCTTGACCAAAGAAGGAATCTGGACAGTTCGTCTGCAGCCCTTACCTTTCCTTTTGTTTCCTCGGAACTGGCCCAGGAATCGGGAATTCTTTACGGCATCAACAAATCCAATAACTCGCTCGTAATTATTGACCGCTTCTCCTTAAACAATGCCAACAGCATTATCTTTGCCCAATCGGGATCCGGCAAAAGCTATACGGCCAAAGTGGAAATCTTAAGGCAACTGATGGGCGGCACCAAAGTTATTGTTATTGACCCCGAACGCGAATACAAACAACTTGCAGCTAGTGTTAATGGAACGTACATAAAGCTTTCGGCAAAATCAAAGGAAAAGATCAATCCCTTTGACTTTTCGGTCAGTTCCTATCGGAACGAAAATAATCTTTCCGAACATATCCAGGATTTGACGGAAGTTATCTCTTTAATTGTTGGCGGCTTAAATTCGGAAGAAAAGGCAATAGTTGATAAGGCAATTATCCAGACCTACAAAGAGAAGGGGTTTTTCCTAAACTATTCCTACCAGCCAAAGAAAAATAAAGATAAAAGGGGCAGAAAACCAAAAGAAAAAACCTTTCCTCTTTTAAAGGACTTTTACAAAGTTTTAAAGAGCATGAAGCAGAAGGATCTTTGCAACCGGCTGGAAAAGTTTGTTTCAGGCTCCCTGTCTAGTGTTTTTGATTCCCAAACCAATATTGAACTAAACAATAGACTGGTCGTCTTTGACCTGAAAGATTTAAACGAATCTTTGCGGCAGATAATGATTCTTTGCACAGCCAATTTTGTTAATTCACAGGTAAAATCGGCTCCCCAGAAACAAATATTAGTAATTGACGAGGGCTGGCTTCTTCTTGAGCATGAGGAAAGCGCCCGCTTTGTCTGTTCCTTGGTCAGACGAGCCAGAAAATACTATCTTGGTGTAACCATTATTTCCCAGGCGGCAAACGACTTTCTATCCTCGGAATACGGCAGGGCAATTGCTTCTCAATCTTCTTTGCGGATTTTAATGCGCCAGGACACCACTACGATTAAAAAAGTAGCGGCTGAATTTAAACTGAGCGAATACGAAGAGCGTTTCCTTCTTACCTGCGAGAGAGGAGAGGCCCTGATTATTTCCGACCAGAATCACGTTGCCCTACGGGTAGTCGCATCCGAGAAGGAACATCCCCTTTTAACCACTGACCCAAGGGAAGTTTATCTATAGTGCTTCAAACTCTTTCAAAAATAGATTTGATCTGGTCTTTCAGAAAAGAGCTTCTTTACGTTTCCCTCTCTTTCCTGCTTATCCTCTCCCTTCCCGTAATTGCCATTATTATCCTGACTAATACGGGAATAGAGTTTGTGTCGGACAGGTTGGCAAGCTTGAATGAAACGACCCACGTTATCACCCTCTTTTATCCAAACGGCAGTGTTTATAAGGAACTTATGATGACAACAAAGTGGCCGGTAGATGGGGTTGTTACATGCGAATTTGGACAGATCAACCTTCCTTATACGATCTTTCATACTGGAATAGATATTGCCAACAGGGAGGGAAAAATCGGCGATCCGGTAACTGCTTTTATGCCCGGAAAGGTCATTTATGCCGGGGAAGAAAAGGGAGGGCTCGGAAAACATGTCATTATTGATAATGGGAGTTTCATTACCTCTTTCTATGGGCATTTAAGCCAGGTTTTAGTAATAAAGGGGCAGGAAATAACTAGTACAGACCAGATAATTGGTCTTGAAGGGGAAAGTGGAACGGCGACAGGCCCCCATGTACACTTCCAGATAGATGTGTTCGGAATACCAGTTAATCCAAGAGTATTCTTAGCCTATTAATGTAAGTAGGATATAAAGTAGTATATTAAACACATGATTACTGAAGAATATTTGAAAAAGTTTACCAATCTCTACTACAAGGAATTTAAGGTTAAACTAACTCGTGAGGAAGCGACAAAAGCAGCTACTGATCTTCTAAATTTAATGAGGGTTTTAACTAAACCCCTCCCAAAAGGTAGCTCGAAATAAATTACTGTTACAACAAAGGATTTATTAAAAGTTGTATAATCAAACTACAAATGAGTTCAAAAGTTGGAGATACATTAAAAGAAGCAAGAAAGACTGCCGGACTAACACAAAAAGAAGTAGCCAAAAGAGCCGGTATTCATTATAACCACTACTATCGAATTGAGAACAATTTGGCAGAGCCTACAGTTGAAGTAGTTGAAAAAATAGCAAAAGTCCTAAACGTCAAATCTTCTGATATTTTCTCTTTTTAGCTTTCTTTCGAAGGCAAATCTATTTCTTTGACGATTCTTTCCGCAAAAGATTGCATGGCATCAGCTAAAAGAGCAGCTTTCTCATAAGAAGCACTTTCAGGGTTACTTTCTTTTAAACTGGTAAGCGCCACCTCAATTACTTTGTCTCTGTTATTCTTGTCGGCAACAAGAAGCCAAGTACTCGGCAGGATTTTTCCTGCATACTTTTTGATATTTTCGTTTTTTAAAATGCTTTCTATATCTTCTTGGCTAAAAAGTTCAGTTAGCGGCAAGATGGCTCTTGCAACTGCTCCTAATCTTTTTGCTTTTGTCTTACTTTGTTTCATAGCGCGAGTTTATATGATAAAGACCTTAACTTTCAATAGCAAAATTGCTTATGATTCCTGATCATCTTTTTGATATACTTTCATCAGATCTTGAATCCAGGGTAAAAGGTGTTCGAATAGAAGTGCACGCAGGTCACCATAAATAAAAGCAGGTCTTTGCGTCCTGCTTTTTGTTTTTGTGAGTCTCTGGGTCTTACAGCAACTTACTTATACTATCAACAAGCCAAATTATAAAAACCCCAAGAACTATTGAAACAATTGGATTAGAAAGCCCAGGGGTCATATCGGCTAGGCCCCACATTCCGCGCCAAACAAGAACCACTGCGGCAACCACCGTCAATGAATACAACAGTTTATGCCGCGCAAACCTACGTAAAAAACCCGTACGAAAAAGCGCTCTCGCTTTTGGGTATCCTTTTCCTTTTACCTTTAATATTTGGTCTTCCTCAGAAGAAATTTTATTTTCTAAGTGTTCGATTTCTTGCTCTTCCTCCTCGATTTCCTCTCGGTATTTATCGATTTTCTCTTCGTTATTTGTATCCAAATGTTTCATTAATACTATTATGTTGTAAATACGGTACAGCTGTCAATTTGAATCAAGTTCAAAGCAAACTCGGCCCTTTCTCCTTACGCTCTTATCCCTATTAAAATTCAATTTTTCAATTTATTTAAAATAAACTTTACTCTTTTAGTAATTGATCCCACCGGAACTCTTATCACCGGATAGCCTAGCTTGCTGTAAGATTCGAATATCAACTTACCCAACCGCACTGCTTTTTTCTCATCTTCTATCCTAGCGTAATCGTTTTCGTAGGACAGCAGCTCTAGCAGAAAAACCCCTTTATAGCTTCTTTTTTTGCAAGCAGCTAACACTTCGGATATATCCTGGTTATAAAATTGATAGTAAGCAAGACTATCCGGAATACCTCTATCAAAAAATGTTAGTTGTTTGAATGGGATTTTATCCTCTACTTTTAATTTTTGCTTTAGGATTTTCCTTTGGAACTGCCTTTCATCCGCTCTAATCTCTTTGATTGTTTTACCTTTGCTTAGTTCAAGATCGATTATGTCTCTGGCTGCCTCAGAAACAGTTTTGTAGCCTAAAAATGCTAGACGCTCAATAATTTTAGTCTTCCCCGACGAAGGTCCTCCGGTAACAACATACCAATTAGTTTCAATAGGTTTTGGCATAATGTTTCAATCATTTCAGATTTTTCTAGTGATATCTACCTTTCTTAAATTACCGGCCAAGTGATTGCCAAAGAAAAAATTAGCTGTATTGTGTACTCTTTCAATCGCATCGGTAACAAAAAATTCATATTCAACGCGCCTGTTATCACTTAAGAGATTATTACTAACTAAAAGTCTTTTCAATTCCTTCGCCGTTGGTCTTGCCGAGTCAATCAAAGTAACAGCATCCCCCACTTTTTCTTGGATTACCCCCCGTAGTATTGGGTAATGCGTGCAACCCAGAATTAGAGTGTCGATATTTGCGTCAAGAAATGGCGCTAAATACTCTCTTGCGATTATCTCCGTTACCTGATGGTCAGCGAGACCCTCTTCGGCAATAGGAACAAACAGCGGGCAGGATACAGCTACTACCTTAATTTCAGGTCTTAGCTTTTTAATCTCTTTTTCATAAAAACCGCTATCTATTGTCGCTCTTGTACCTATAATTCCAATCGAACCTGTTTTTGTGGTTGCTAATGCCTCACGCACGGCCGGTTTAACAACCCCAAGAACAGGCACCGAACACTCCTTTTCGATAGCATCGAAGCAAACAGATGAAATTGTGTTGCAGGCGACAACCAAAAATTTTACCTCGCGGTTTAAAAGGAATCTGGCCATTTCCAGAGCAAACTTGGTTATTACCTCTTTACCTCTTGGGCCGTAAGGAACCCTAGCGGTATCTCCTAGATAAACGAGACTTTCGTTTGGTAAAACCCTTAATATTTCCTTTGCAACAGTAAGACCGCCTATTCCAGAATCAAAAACACCGATCGGTTTGTTTTTCATTTGATTAATTTTAACAGAAGTTGAAAAGGAGTGACTCTCTCCCCTTTCTGGAGCCACTCGACTGAAAAGATTTAGGCTGATTAGACTACTGCAACAACTCCCATAAGTCCATCGATTTCAACGATCGGAGTCATAGAGTCTCCTGCGAATACGCTGGCACTCGCCTTTACCGCATTCGATGATCTGTGGGTTAGCTTCACATGAGCTCTAATATCTTGGCCAGGGAAAGCATGACGGCGGAATCTTATTTTTCCCGTACCGACGAGGAACGGTATCTTCCCTTCCGGGAGTTTTAGTATGGCTAGCACACCCATTGTTTGTGCAGCCATTTCGACTAGGTCCACTCCACGAATAATTGGCCAACCTGGCATATGCCCAGCACAGTACTCCTCGGCCCCAAAGTTATACATGCCATCTGCTGTATCATCACTGTTTATCCTCACGTGGGTAAGAAGTAGCGCTCTCCCCCTGTGTGGCATAACCTTCTCAATGGCTTTCCTATTCAATATTTTCATGAACACCCCCTCGGGAAGACCTTTGCGAGTAAGACGGAAATACTGTCCGGTTTTTCCAATTGATTGAATTTTCCTTTTGTTCACTGATTCTTCAGGTGTGCCAAATTTCTTACTCCAGCGGGTTTTCACCTCAACAAATACCAAAGTCTTTTCTTCCTGTGCAACAATATCAATTTCACCAAAGTGTGAGTGAAAATTTCTTTCTAGAATTTTATACCCTTTTTTTCGCAAAAAAGAGACCGCTATTTTTTCGCCTAAACCGCCTAGTTCTTTGGTCGTTTTCATACCATTAAAAACTTAAGCTTAAACGATTTTCTGTGCGCCTGTGAAAGTGAATGTTTTTCTATTTTTTCCCGGTGCAGAGATGTACCATAACCTTTATGAATATCAAATCCATATTGTGGATATCTACCAGCCAACTTTCTCATTAAATCATCCCTATATACTTTGGCTACAATAGAAGCGGCCGCAATTGAGGCACAAATCTGGTCGCCTTTTTTTAAAGCTAACTGATTTTCACGGGGCCAATGACTAATATAGAAAGCGTCAATCAGGTAGAAATCGCAATTACATGTTAACGAGTGCGCCGCAAACCGGAAAGCTTTTTGAGTTGCTTTACCAATACCAATTTTATCAATTGTTGGTACACCGACTATTCCAATACCAATATTAGCAACCTTCCTGATTTTTTCGGCTATTTCTTCTCTTTGTCTGGGAAGTAAAAGTTTTGAATCAAAAAGTTCAAAATTAGAATCAAAAAATGGTGGGAAAACAACTGCTGCCGCTACTACCGGACCAGCCCAAGAACCTCTACCAACTTCGTCAATTCCAGCTACAAAATGTAAATTCCTACCCCAAAGTTGCTTTTCTCTTTCAAAGTTAGCAACAATTCTCATAAATTAATTCCGCTGAAGTCTCAAGTATATCAATACCCTGCTTTAAACCATTAAACTTATCTATAATGAAGATCCGCTAGCTTCTTTGCCAATTAATTTTCGGAGATAATAAAGTTTTGCCCTTTTCTGTTTTCTTTTTTTAATAACTTTAATTTTTTCAATTGATGGAGAAGAGAATGGCCAAATTCTTTCCACTCCGATACCACCGCTGGCAATTTTTCGCGCGGTAAAAGTTTTTGAATCCCCACTGCCACGGATCGAAATTACCGTCCCTTCAAATGCCTGGATTCTTTCTTTATTACCTTCTTTTATCTTCACTTCTACCCGAATAAGATCCCCGGGAGAAAATGACTCTATATGTTCCGTAGTCATAATTATTAATTCTAAACCATTTGATTTTAGATAGAAAAGGTGTCTTTGTCAAATAAAAAGACCGGCTTTTTACTTTACAAAGATTGAAAAAAGGATAACAAAGGCGATTGCGGCTACTAAAAGGTACTCTAAAACATGATGGCTTTTCAAATTATTTTCTTCGATATGATGCCAAATTCCAAAAATAAGATAGAAAATCGATATGAAAAAAATTATTAATAATTTCCAATAAACGTTTTTTAATTGAACTAGCGTAGCTATCGAAAAAATAAAAGCTAATATTAAAAAACCATATTGAACAGCGTGTTCTCGATAATATTTATGGCTATCTTCTATTCTTTTTATATCCTGCTTTTCAGCCGGGGCTTTAAAGTATTGTTCCGTTTCCATATAACAACATTAGTCCAATTAAACATAGTAGAACAGCGGCGTGCGGAAAAGAGTGACTGTTAATTCGTATATGTCGTTTTTTAAACATAATTAGCGAATCTGTAATAAATAAACTTGCTACCAAAATAAGTAATATAAATGTGGTTTTTTGACTCGCAGTAGAATTTTTTATTAAAACAGGAATATTCATCCCGGTTTCTATCGAAGTTTGACTAGGTAAAGAATTAACTTGCTTTTCTTCTTGATTGCCCTGATTACTTTGTTGGGAAGTTTCCGAAGATGAGCTTGGAACTTCCATTTGCGATTCTAGTTTTGTCGGTTGAGATTGAGATGAAACACTTCCAACCGGTTTTGTCTTGGTTGGTGCGGAAGAAGCAGCTAAAACTGGTTTACCAAATAATTGCACTACTAAAGTGGTCTCTTCGCCAGCTAGGTTACCGTTAACTACAGCTACTCCTGTCTCGGTAAAATTCGCATTCAAAATATTACTTCTATGCCCAGGGCTGGCCATCCAAGCGGAAACCACCCCACCCGAAGTAGCAAAATCTCGAGCCAAGTTCTCGCCCGCCCAGGAATATTTATATCCAACTAAATTAAAAAAATACCAAGGGCTAGTACCGTCCGGAGCAAAATGAGCCCAATAATCTTTAGCAAACATATCATTTGCCTTGAGTCCGGCTGCTTGATTTAAGCTTGAATTTTCTTTAAGAGTTGTTAAACCGGCATTTGCTCTTTCGACGTTTGTCAAATTGATTACCTCCGAAACCGAAATATTAGTCGCAAACCCCAATACCTGACTGGAATGATTAGCAATATTTGAGGAAATTTGGACAAGAAGAAGCATAATCAAAAAAACAAAAAGACCTTTATCCCGAATCAAAAAAGGTCGGTGTTCGTTTTTAGGGTGAGGTACGGTAAGCTTTAGTAGAGCTTCCCCTAAGTAATTTGCCTGCAATCTGGACAGAAAAGACATATAGCTAAATTATACTATACGGGCAGGGAATATGCACTTTTTACCTAGCCTTTTTCCCAACGATCAGAAATATAAACGTCCACTTTTACGGGTACCTTTTTTAACAGTTTTTCACCGGCAGCAACCATTTCGTCTTCAATAATCTTAGCTACCTCGCTAGCAATATCTTCTCTTGCTTCCGCCACAATTTCATCATGAACAGTATGAATAAGGTAAGCGTCCAATTTTTGCTCCTTAAATTTTTTGGCTATGTAAGCTAGGGCATATTTTGTTATATCCGCACTAGTCCCCTGAATCGGTGTATTTTTACCTTGGCGTTCAATTGCCGCCACCAATTTTTCATACTCCGGGTGATTTTTCTCTGGAGATAAAAATAGCCTTCTCCTGCCCCCCAATGTTCTTACATAACCTTGGCGTACTGCCTGCCGACCAACATCATCTAGCCATTTTTTGACCTTTTTATAGCTAGAAAAATAAACATCAAGTAATTTTCTGGCTTCTTCAACTGGTAATCCAATTTGTGCGCCTAAAGAAACTGGGCCTCGCCCATACATTAACCCGAAATTTATCGATTTGGCTTGAAAGCGTTTTTCTTTATCAATCTTTTCTAATGGAGTTCGAAACATCTGACTGGCAGTCAACGAGTGGAGATCCAAACCTTTATTAAAAGCTTCTAAAAAAGCCGGGTCTTCGGAAACTTCCGCCATAATACGTAGTTCAATTTGTGAATAATCCGCCGTGATTAATTTGTACCCGGGAGTAGCCACAAAACAGCTTCGGAAACCGGAATCAGCTGGAATTTGTTGTAGGTTAGGATTGTTACAAGCAAATCGTCCAGTATCAGCTCCAAGTTGAATAAAATCAGGATGCAGCCTGCCGGTGACTGGATTAATTTTTTCTAAAATTGACTCACCAAAAGAAGTAATCATTTTTTCGTATGCTCTATACTCAAGCAATTTTCTTGCTAAAGGGTGGGTCGACCGATGCAGTGTAGCCTCAGAAGTATTTGGTAAATCCTCGCCAAGTTTTTTAAAAACCGCTAGTAATTGGAGTGGGCTATCAAGATTTACAGTATCACTTTCATTTCCAAATAAATCAACCTGTGAATAAGGTGAGAGATATCGAATTTCTTCCTGAATTTCTTTGTTACTTTCGTCCCTTCTTTTTTCAAGTTCGGTTATATAAGCTCTCCATTTGTTTTTATCAATTAAAGAACCCCGCAGTTCCATTTCACTTACCACCGGTACAATAGTAAATTCTAACTTAGCGGTCTCTATTAAATCCTCTTCTTTTAGTTGCTTAAACTGGTTTTGAAAAATCCCATGTAAAACTAAAACATCTGTCGCAGCGTAGTCGAGCTGCTCTTTTGAGAATTTTCCCCGGGAAGCTAGGCTCATAGGGTCGTAAAAAGTCTCCCTTGTAGCTTTGTTTAACTTAATACCTAAATATTTTTCCGCTATTGTAAGTAATGAAATTTCACGTGTTAACCCAGCAGTTAATATCCGTTCTGCAAGCATGGTATCGAATAAATTACCGATCCTAATACCGGTATGAACTTTTAAAAGCTCGTAATCAAACTTGGCGTTTTGGGCAATTTTTAATGGTCTTTCTGCTTCCAATATTTCTTTTAGGGGACTTGGATCAACTTTTGTACAATCAATCACAAAAGCTTTCTCTTTGTTAGCAACTTGAAGCAATAGAAGTTTTGCAGTGAAAGGATCAAATTTAGTCCCTTCCGTATCAACCGCGATAGTTGGTTCTTTCTCAAGTTCTGGAATTACTTTTTGCAGATCTTCATTCGTTTGGATAAAATCGTAGTTTGCCGTATAATCATTTTCCATCTGAAAGAATCCTTTTTAGTATTTCACCAACTACTTTAGGATTTGCTCTACCAGTGGTTTTGCGCATGGTTTGTCCAACCAAAAACCCAATTGAGGCCTCTTTACCACTTTTATAATCAGAAACAGCCTTTGTATTTTCCTCTATTACCTGTGAAATTATTTTTTTCAATTCTTTCTCATCGGAAACTTGAGCAAGAGTTTCTTCCTCGATTATTTTTTCCGGTAACAAACCGGTTTCAACCATCTTTGTAAGAACCTGTTTTGCTGTTGTTTTATTAATCTCTCCTTTGTCAACTAATTTTAGAAGTTCAACGAAAGATGCTGGTTCTATTAAAGCCGTTTCGATATTTATAGAACGGTCTCTAAGTTGTTTTATCAAGTCACTCACTATCCAATTTGCTAGATTTTTAGCTTTTTTGGTTTTTTCCAATTTATTATTAGCATATAATATCAATGCTTTTTCAAACCAATGAGCAACATTATTATCCTCAGTTAATATATGGGTAATATATTTATCCAATAGGTAACTTTCTTCAAATCTTTTTTGTTTTTCATCAGGAAGTTCAGGTAGATTCAGTTTTAATTTTTTTATTTTCGAATCATTAAAAACTATTGGTGGAAGATCTGGTTCGGGAAAATAACGATAATCTGGGGATGTTTCTTTACTTCTCTGCGATACAGTTTCGCCACTACTTTCTATCCAACCTCGTGTTTCCTGTAAAACTTTCCCACTTTCATTCAATAATTTTATTTGTCTTTGCCCTTCATAAGCTAAGCCTCTTTCTAAAAATCGAAAGGAATTTATATTTTTTATTTCGACCTTAGCTCCAAGTTTACTGTCCCCTTTAGGTCGAACCGAAATGTTAGCATCAAAGCGCATCCCAGCTTTTTCCATATCTGCATCAGAAACTTCCAAATAACGGGCAATTTGATGTATCTTTTTTGCGAACAGTTTTGCCTTCTCTGGACTAGTGATATCCGGTTCAGAAACAACTTCCATTAAAGGTACTCCAGAACGATTATAATCGATTAGGCTCACTTTTCTACCTCCAACTTTAGCATGAATTAGTTTTCCGGTATCTTCCTCCATATGAACCCTGGTTATTTTTATCTTCTCCCCATCCAATTCAATCCAACCATTCTTACCAATTGGTAAATCGAATTGAGATATTTGATATCCTTTTGGTAAATCCGGGTAAAAATAATTTTTTCGGTCAAATTTACTTCTTGAGGATATGGTGCAGTTTAAGGCTAAAGCAAAGCGAACCGCCGCTTCTATTGCTTTTTCATTAATCACCGGCAGAGCTCCTGGCAATCCTAAACAAACCGGGCAAGTATGTGAGTTTGGTGATGCCCCGAAATATTCTGCGGAGTTTTTACAAAACATTTTCGAGCTTGTCTTAAGTTGGACGTGAACTTCTAAACCAATTATTTCTTCGTATTCTTTCATATTTATCTTACAAAGCGCCAATAATCTCTAAAGCTTTTTGGAAAATTTCTAAAATATTCTTTGCTTCCATAATGGGTAACTCAAAACCAACGGTATGAACCATTTCATTGCGAATTTTATGAGCATACCAAAGGTTCTCGTAAGCTTCTTTTTGGTTTACAAAAAGCGCTTTAGCTTCTTTAAGCCTATCAGCCGCTCCTTCCCTACCTTGATAAATTATTCCTAAGGAAAAATCGACTAATTTATCCGCGTCAATTACCGCTTCGCGTAAAGCTGAAGGTCTATCAACTAATTTTAGCTCTTCTATTCTTTCCCAACGCTGTTTTACCTGATCTTTATCCAAACTTGCTAAGTAGCCCCTTTTCCCTGAATTTTTATTTTGACCAAATAGTAAATTAATAAAATTCATAAAAGTAATTTATATTTTTGGTTTTTGTTTAAAAGGAAAGTTCTGCTCGTATGCATAGGCAACGTTGAAAATTATCCCTTCCTGCCAATGATCAGCAATAATTTGTAAACCTACCGGCAACCCATCAATTAAACCGCAAGGAATAGAAATACCCGGCAAACCAGCTAAATTAACTGGAGCAGTCAAGATATCTGCTAAATACATTTGAAGCGGATCATCCACTCTTTCGCCAATTTTAAAAGGCAGAACGGGCGATGTTGGACCGACGATAATATCTACTTTACGGAAAGCTTCTTGAAATTCTTCATAAAGCAGGGTTCGTACCTTTGCCGCTTTTAAATAATAAGCGTCGTAGTAGCCAGAAGACAGCGCATAAGTACCCAGCATTATCCGCCGTTTAACCTCAGCGCCAAATTTATCTCTACTGCCACCAAACCTAATTCCATCAAAACGGGACATATTCGCACTTACTTCCGAAGGCATAATTAAATAATAAACGGAAATTGCTTCTTTCAAACGCGGTAAGGATAGTTCGATAAGTTTCGCCCCTAAATTCTCCAACTTTTTTATCGCATTTTTGGTGGTTGAAGCAACTTGAGCTTCTACTCCCTCACCAAAAAATTCTTTTGGTATACCAATTTTTAAACCCTTAATTTCTGTCTTTAAATAACTCGTAAAGTCCGGAACCGGTTTTTCTACTGAAGTTGAATCTCGGTTATCCTTACCGGCAATTTCACGTAAAATGATAGCCGCATCTTCTACAGTTTTTGTAATTGGACCGATCTGATCCAATGAAGAAGCCATCGCAATAAGTCCATAGCGGCTAACTCTTCCATAAGTGGGTTTTAGTCCAACCACACCACAAAAGCTTGCTGGCTGGCGAATACTTCCCCCCGTATCAGAACCAAGAGAATAAATAATCATGTCAGCTGCAACTGCTGCTGCTGAACCGCCACTACTTCCACCCGGTACTCTTGATGTATCCCATGGATTTTTGGTAATTTTATAAGCAGAATTTTCGGTAGAAGCCCCCATACCAAACTCATCATGGTTAGTTTTTCCCACCATTACACTACCTTGGTTTTCAAGCTTTTCATAAACTGTAGCCGAATAAGGCGGAATAAAATCTTCCAGAATTTTTGAAGCGGCTGTAGTTTTTATTCCTTTAGTAACAATTATGTCCTTAATTGCAAAAGGTACGCCCGTAAGAGGAGAGATTATTTGGTTATCAGCAATAAGTTGATCGGCTTTTTTAGCCTTCCTTATAGCAAAATCTTCGGTAACAAGCAAAAAAGCATCTATTTTTGGCTCAATAGCCTTTATTTTCTTAATAACCGCTTCGGTAATTTCCTTGGAAGTAAATTTTTTTAGTTTTAAACCTTCCGCTGCTTCTTTTAATGAAAGTTTAGATAATTCCATTACTCCGGCTCCAAAATTGCTTTTACTTTAAAAAAATCATTGTGAGTTTCTTTTGCATTCTGCAAAGCGGCTTTTGTATCTAAACCAGGCTCGGTTTCATCCTTTCTTAATATATTCGAAAGACCGGCTATATGAGCGGTTGGTTCTACTTTTTCGGTATTTATTTTCTCAAGTAGAGACATATTGTAATCTATTACCTCGGAAAGCTGAGAGGAATATTTCTTCATTTCAGAATCGGTCAAAGGAAGATTAGCAAGTTTTGTGATATGTTTTACATCTTCTATTTCAATTTTTCTTTTCATGGTACAACCATTGCTTTCAAAGCAGCTACTCTCTCCTCGATTGGGGGATGGGTACTAAATAACCTTACTAACCAGTTTTTGGCTTCTTTACCTTTAAATGGATTAGAGATATATAAATGGGCGGTAGCATTGTTGGCAGATTTTAAGGTAGCTTGGTCCGCTGATATTTTAATTAGAGCATTTGCTAAACCTTCGGGGTATCTGGTTATTAATGCCCCTGAGGAATCAGCTAAAAACTCACGCCGTCTTGATATTGCTAACTTAATTAAATTTGCGACGATCGGTGCCAAAATCGCAGCGATAATTCCAAGTACCAGAAAAAGAATACCGGAACCTCGTCTTTCGCTGCTCCCTCCTCTTCCCCACCACATCATTCTGAAAAAAACGTCCGCTAAAATCGCGACTAACCCGACTAACACCACGACTATGCTCATCAAGCGGCTATCGTAGTTTTTTACATGAGAAAGCTCATGTGCTATTACACCTTCAAGTTCCAAATCATCTAACCGCTGTAAAAGACCATTAGTAACCGCAACCGCTGCATGTTTAGGGTCTCTTCCGGTAGCGAAGGCATTTGCAGCCGGATCGTCAATTAGATAAATTTTAGGCAAAGGCAATCCCGCCGCAATACATATATTTTCGACGGTCCGGAAAAGCTCTGGATTATCTTTTTTTTCTATTGGCTTTGCACCTGATAATCCAAGAACTAATTTATCGGACCAATAGTAAGAAGATAAATTGATTAAACCGGAGATAATTAGAAATAATCCTACAAAACTTAAAGCTCCTAGCCCCTGATAACCCAGAGCCCTGACCAATACGTAAACAACCACCCCAATAAACAGACTAAATGCAATCATTAATACAATTGTTTTTCGCCGATTGGAGTCTATTTGATTATAAATAGTTGGAACCATACTTGTTTCCTTTTACGATAATTTTTACCCAACCAGTTACATCGATTTCAAATCGATGTGCTTATTTAATGAGTTAAGAACACGTACCTATTCAAATTTTACTTTAACCGGCTCCCGCTCACCTGCTCCAGCTTCAAAAAATTCGGCCGATTTAAATCCAAAAGTCCCGGCAATCAGCGAATTTGGAAAAACTTGAATCTTTGTGTTGAAATCCAACACGTTTGAATTGTAAAACTGTCTAGAGGCAGCAATCTTTGTTTCGGTATCGGAAAGCTCATCCTGCAACTCTTTAAAATTATCGCTTGCTTTCAACTCCGGATAAGCTTCTGCAACCGCGAAAAGAGATTTCAGAGCACCGGTAAGCATGTTATCTGCAGATGCGGCTTCTTTTGCATTGCCAGCTCCTAATAAAGCACTTCGGGCTTTGGTAACATTTTCAAAAACTTCCCGCTCATGCGTTGCGTAACCTTTAACGGTTTCCATAAGATTTGGAATCAAATCCGTCCGTCGTTTTAATTGGACATCTATACCCGACCAGCTTTCGGCAACCCTGATTTTGGCAGTTACCAGTCCATTATATAAACTCCAAACAAAAACACCGAAAATTGCAATTGCGCCAACTACAACAAGCAGTGGTATCCACATTAGGATTTTGCCACCTCCTTTCTGCAAAATAAATTAATCGAACTTTAGTATATCTTTAAGTTTATTATACGGCAAGGTATTAATTATATCTTTGCTTTCCGCCCAACCACGGCGAGCAGTAGCCACGCCATATTTCATTAACCCTAAATGGGCAATTTGATGGGAATCTGTTCCGATACTAAAACTAACCCCGAAACGCTTTGCTTCTCTTATCAAGTTATCCGGTAAATCTAATCTATTAGGATAAGCATCGATTTCAATGAATTTACCTAGCTTCGCCGTAACCTTAAAAATTTGCTCCCAATCCGCATCGATACTTTCCCTTTCTAGTAATAATCTTCCAGTAGGATGAGATAATACGTCAACATACGGATTTTCGAGCGCCTTAATAATTCTATTAGTCATTTCTTGCCTACCTTGGCGAAAACTAGTATGAATAGAAGCTAAAATTATATCATGTTCGGCTAATATATCATCCGGTACTTGCATTGTACTGTCAGCATTAATATTAACTTCGAGTCCAGAAATTACTCGGATGTTATCTTGAGAGTAATTAAATTGTTCTATTTCTTTTAGTCTGCCCTGAAACTTCATATTGGGATAGGAGTGATCGGTTACAGCAATATATTTCCTACCAAGTTTTGCGGCAGCTTTTGCTATACCCGAAATTGATTCGTGACCATCGCTCCAGTTTGAATGGGTATGTAAATCCCCATGAATATCTTCAAGCTCAATTAGCTTTGGTAACTTTCCTTCAATTGCGGCTTCAATCTCGCCTTGGTCTTCACGCAGCTCCGGCGGTATATATTCCATACTAAGCTTTTCGTAAAACTCTTTTTCAGTATCACACTTAAAAATTGTGCTTTGCGAGAATTGACCGTCTTTTTTATCGGCGTGCTTAATACCGTATTCGGAAAGTGATAAACCTTTTTCTTTTGCAATTTTTCTAATATGGATATTATGAAGCTTGCTGCCGGTAAAATGCTGAAGGAGTGAGCCGTAACAATCGGGTGGTTGTACCATGAGATCTACGGAAATTCCATTTCGCAAAAAGATTGTAGCTGTGCGTTCGCCAGCCTCAATAACTTTATCAGTACCTGGAAAATTTTTAAAGTATTCGACTACAACCTTTGGATTATCTGAGGAAACCGATATATCGATATCTCCAACGGTTGCAACCATTCTCCGTAAACTTCCTAAAGAATCAGCGGTCAGTACATCTTTACTTCTTTTTAGATATTCAATTATCTGTTTGGCTACTTCCCCTGCTACGGGAAGCAAAATCCGATCTGATTTTCTTTTGAATTCCTCGATACCCTGTAAAATATTTTTTAAGCCTTTTTCGCCAAAACCACGCTTTACTAACCAGTCGCTTTTTATCCGCTGCTCCAAATCTTCGATACTAACCACTCCCGCTTGTGCCAATTTAAAGGCCGTTTTTGGACCAACCCCGGGGATTTTCAAAAACTGAAACATATCGTCTGGTACATCTTTGAAAACGGTCTCAAAATGAGCAACTTTCCCGCTGGTAAAATACTCGTCAAGGTAATTGGCAATATGAGTACCTACTCCCGGAATCTTATTAAGCTGTCCCTCTTTCCATAAATCTCTCAGTTCACTAGACGCGTGCTCAATTGAATCAGCAGCAGTTTCATAAGCACGAATTTGGAAGAAATTTGTTCCTTTGATTTGGTAAGCGGCTGAAACATTCCGAAGTAATTCTGCTACTTCTTTATTTCCGAACTTTTGTGAGGAAACGTCATGCAACCGCGGCATCCGTGGTTTCAAGCCATTCGTAAACTTATTTTCCATCGAATAGATTATATAACTTCTTTATAAATTTCTCCAAAAAAAAGACCCCGCGTTGCTGGTCGAAACCAACTTCGCGAGGCCTTCTCTCTCATCCTTCCATATCGTCTTGGCTACTTCCTGTTGGCCAACCAGCCCTCGGGATCTATTGCCTCAGTTTCGCCCATGCCTCCTCCATCTCCTCTTTGATCCGCCGAGCACCAGCTGCAGGACCATCAATGTACTTGCGGATTGGAGTACTCACTATCAAGATGTTCGAACCACCCTTGACTGCCTCTGCCGGCGTCGCTGTCGATTCCTGATCGTTCGCTTTCTTCTCCGACCAATCAGGCCGAATGCCAGGATTTACCTTTATCGTATCGATGTCCTCAACGGCAGAGAGTGTCGTTGGAGGGAGAAGCAGCCCATCGCAGCCTCGAGCCATTGCCATCTCGGAGAGAAAGCGAACCGTTTCCGGCAGTGATCGCCGGAATACTAGCTGGCAGTACTCGTCGTTGTGATGGGTTAGGACAGTCAACCCCAGAAGACCAGTTTCGGTGCCTTCCAGAGCGGCAACAGGACCCCTCAACAGTCTGTCGGCGAGAGCGTAGGCATTGATGAAAGAAGCGTCGAGTGCGGTCGCAGACCTAGCACGAGCTGCCATCGTTCTCGAACCCTTCATCATCTTCATGTCGATCCAGAACGGGAGCCCAAACTGCAAGAACGGCGCCACGCAGGCCTTCAGTCCTGCTTCGTCAACCGAATCGTCGTTGATCTTCAGCATGTCGACTTCGCCTGCCGCCTGCTCGGCCAACCTCAGATTGGCCCCTAAGGTATCCTCGTCCAAGCCAAGGCAGAGAACCGGCTTGGTGAGATCGATGTTGAACCTGGTCATGCTATCCCTACTTTACTGCTAGCGCCCTCTGAATCGCGGCCTTGTTCTTTTCACGCCAAACCACCGGTCCGTTGAGGTATTCGAGATAATCGTCAAGGACATGGTCCGGCCAACGCCGAATCCCTCTTGCGTATGCGAGAAGCTCGGGAAGAGTTACCAGGCTAACCTGGGTTAGGCCAATCTCCTCCCTCCTAGCAACCGCATCGACGTTCTGGTAGTCGAGCATGGTGATGGCGTGCTCACACCGGAAACCAGAAGTCCGCAGGGTGAGTACGGCATTGCAGGTAGTGTTGGCATTGTTAACCAACTCCTCTACGTCGCCGAAGACTATGCCGTCCTCTATGTACGGGTTGTTGTCCACCCCAACCAACATCTCCCGTGAGCCGTGCTGTTTTCGCATCTCTCTAGCGTAGATATAGCGAACGCGGCGGCCGTAAATGTGGGATAGGTAGAGCTTGAGGACGAACCCAGGAACCATCCCACCAGAGACATTGCCACAGATAGCATCAAGCTGCAACTCAGCGTCCGCTATCTGCCAAGCTAGTTCATTCACTAGCGGGAAGAATATCTCGTCCTGGCCTACCAAGGCCTTGATGAGGATGTAGCCGGGGCCAAAGATCAGATTGTCCGGCCTACTTGCGCTGTATTCAAACGGCAGCTCGCCAGCGGCTATGTCACGGAGTTCCACCTGTCCGGAATCGAGTATCATTTGGCAGACTTGATCTCGTTCCAGCCTTTTTCTGGTAAAAGGGACGACGTCTTGGAAGATGTCTACCACGGCTCTCTCCTCCTATAGGAATACAAAGTGCGTCCTTCTTCCCGCTAAGTATAGGAAATAAACTATAAGGCGTCAAGGATAATTTGGGATTCACGATAATGCAGAATTAAGAATCCGGAATTAAAAATTGACTACGAAGACACAATTTGCTAAACTTATGGCCTTGTAGGGGGTGGTAGCTCAGCGGTTAGAGTGCCTCTCTGTCGAAGAGGATGTCGCGGGTTCGAATCCCGTCCACCCCGCCACGCTGAGCGTGGCAATTGGCCCGTTTAGCGGACCGCCATATACGCCCTCAAACCCACCCGTTTGTAAAAAAGCCACTATTTAATTTCAATATTGATACTCTTTGATACATTTAGGTCAATTTCGAACCCGTTGACTTATCCTTTTTATTATTGCTATAGTATGCTTCGTCGCGTCTAACGCGACTTCGCACACTGCGTCTAGGAAGACTAAGTATCTTTTCGTTAAAGAGGTGGGAGACGAAACTGCTTTGCCCCTTGAAGAGAGACGAAATTTATTAATCACAACTTTGAATTCAATAAAAACCAGTGAGGAGGTGTAAAAGTATGAAATGGAAAAAATTTTGGGCCTCATCCCGCTCTACTATAGTTTCAGCAGGAATTGCCTTGCTAGTTATTGGTGGTCTTTTTGTGATCTTCAACGCGCTTCCAGCTAACCAACCAGCTAAGCCAGCCGAGGAGAATAAACCAGAAGAACAAAAGCAAGAAGAGCAAAAGAAAGAGCAGGAAAATAAAGAACAGCCTAAACAAGAAAAAGTTAGCTTACCAACTAAATACACCGTAGTTCGAGGCGACAGCCTTTGGAACATTTCCACCCGATTCTACGGAACAGGGTATAATTGGGTTGTAATTTCCCAGGAAAATAAATTAGCAAATCCAAACTTAATCCACACCGGGAATATTTTTAATATCCCAAAGGCGGAAGTACAAGCCAAAACTTATACTGTAGTTAAAGGTGATTCTCTTTGGAGTATTTCTGAAAAGTTTTATGGGACTGGCTTTGATTGGTCGAAAATTCGCGATGCCAATACCAGCAAAGTAGGTACGCTATCAAACGGTCGACCTCTTATTATCCCTGGACAGATTCTGGTTGTCCCGTGATAAGAAAATTTGGTAAAATAGCAGAAGATTACAGAAAGCTATTACTATAGCTGCGTTACTTACGTGCGCGAGTAGCTCAGTGGTAGAGCGTCTCCTTCCCAAGGAGAAGGCCGCGGGTTCAAATCCCGTCTCGCGCTCCAATCCCAAACTACTTCTATTGCTTTTTAAAATCGTATATAATAAGCTTGCAATTTTAGTACGCCGATGGCAAGTTAGAAGTTCGGATATCGAAAGGCTAACCTAAAGTAGTCAAGCTTGAAATATATCTTAGGGAAGTTGCTTCGGTGTCAATACTTCTAACGTGCCGATGGCAAGTTAGAAGTTCGGATATCGAAAGGCTAACCTAAAGTAGTCAAGCTTGAAATATATCTTAGGGAAGTTGCTTCGGTGTCAATACTTCTAACGTGCCGATGTAGCTCAGTGGTAGAGCAACTCTTTCGTAAAGAGTGGGTCGTCGGTTCAAATCCGACCATCGGCTCCAAGGATGAAAAGGAATACTAGGGTTGGAGTACCAACCTATACATACCGACAAAGTAATAAAAAAGAAGAAAAAGTAATTTATCGCCGAATTGCCATAATTGGCGTTATTACAATTATTTTACTTATAATTATTTGGTTTTGGGGTGTTACTTTTATACGAATAATTGGCGCTTTGGGAATAAGAAATACCGAAGAAACCACCCAAACCAACTCGGACTTACCGCTATTAAAACCCAATCTCTTTGGCATCGAAGAATATACCAATAAAGATAAAATTACTATTTCGGGCACTACTACCGCCGGTGTAAGCACGACTTTAATTGTAAACGGAACCGAAGTCAGCAAAACCACTTCCGACCAGGATGGCGGCTTTTCCTTTGTAGATGTGCATTTAAAGGATGGGATAAATCTAGTTAAAGTAGTTGTCGCTAACAATTCTAATGAAACTGAAGAAACCCAAGTGATAATTAATGTTGATAAAACTCCACCCGATCTACAAATTGCGGAACCTAAGGATAATCAAAAATACCCCAAGGATACGAAAAACATTACAATAAAAGGTCTTACCGAACCGGATATGATTGTTTTTGTGAATGGATCCCAAGCCCTTCTTGATCATCAAGGAAATTTTACTTATATATTCTCGGTTTCACCTGGCGAAAATAAAATCGAAATAAAAGCTAGCGATAAAGCCGGAAATTATAAAGTAGAAAATTTGATAGTAACGGTCGAACTATAAATCCTGATTTTTAAATTTCCCCACTCCAAAAAAACTAACAAAACTTAAGAAAATCCAAAATTCAGCTGCTAAATCGTTTTTAAAGTAAGGCACATCTACTAATCCATGCATATATAGGTAAACTAACGCCGCTACCAAACCAACCGCAGTAAGGTTTTTTAGATTTTTCGATAAAATTACAATCCAGTCACGGCAAATCCAAAGAAAAGCTAAAAGACCAAGTACACCCACTTCCGACCAAAAATTAAGCAGGATGTTGTGGGGAAAAAGATGAGCTTCGGAATAACATGTTGCGTATGAGGGATAAACCTTTTGGTAAGCCGCTAATCCATTCCCGGTTATTGGCCGATCCCCTATCATATTTTTCGTAGCCTGCCAAATACAAAACCGTGCCTCAATACTATCTTGTGATACCGGCTTGTATGCTGCTACAAAACTATCAATTTTAATAAAAACCAAAATATTTACAAGAAAGTAGGCGACAACTATTAAAATTACGCCCCATCTAAACAGGTTCTTTCGAAAAATTGACAGCCTTGGATATATCGCAAAAAGAATAAAGGCGGCGAAAGCAGAGATTAGTCCCACTCCAGCTCCCCGGCTTTTGCTTAAAATAATTGCCACAATGAAAGCCAGAATACAAATAATTAAATACCAAAAAACCTTAGATCTATTTGATTTTATTTCTTTATTTTTTAAAAGGTCCAATAAAAAACCCAAAGCCAACATTACCAGCGGCCCCAAATATAAACCTAAAGCATTGGGTGTAGTATAAATGGAACTTACCCGTCCTTGGGCAATAGCGTAGGACGCAAAATCGTTCGTGCCGCTTAGCGCTTGCCAAATTGCTAAAAAGGAAACCCAAAGTCCGGAAAAAAGAAGAGGAATTATTATCCAAAAGATCGATTTTTTTTCAAGGGAAAGATCTAAAATAACAATATAAAATAAGGCGGGCTCAATAAAATAAGCTTTCCATATCCCGGCTGCGCTGCGTAAATCAGTCAATACAAAGATAGCGAGAGTGGCACTAAGCGTGAAAAGCACAAGCGGCCAAAAAAGTGGTCCTGTAAGCCTTTTATAGAGCCTCTGAACGGGTTTTTTATCTTTCTTAACCGATAGTATCCGCCAGAAAAACCAAACGAAAAAAGTGGCTAGAATTAAAAGTTCCGGCAAAGTAAACGGCACCGGTGAGGAGCACCAAGAAAAACTTTTACAGCGAACTACGTATAGCGGCAGCGATATTATGGCCGCCGAAGCTAAAAGCTGTACAAATTTCATTTTAAATTTATTAAACTCCTAAATATATTTACAATTCAGGACTTAATTCCCCAAAACCACAATCCTGCTCCCCAGAAACGAGGAAGGGGGCTGTCCCAACGGTCAAAAGCTTGCCAAACCGGCCGCGTCGGCTTTAACAAAGCTGTATAAATCCTATCCAAGCTTTTTGGTAAGGTGAGCCTGGGGAAAGGTCTATTTCCCCTAACTTGGATGTTTTTTATTCCTGCGCTTTCTATCATTTTTTTATACTCGTAAAAACGGATGTTATTCTCAAAATATAACGGCCGGAAATTTTGTAAGGCTTTTTTAAATCCTAGCCCCGCTTTTCCCTTTAGGGTCCAATAACTTAGACTTGACAGCGCATTAAATATATTTCCAAAACTTTGGCAGGAAAAGCGGCTTGGTACCACATCAGCAAAAAATAATCCCCCGCTTTTTAAAACCCGGGCGCTCTCTTTTATAGTTGGCCTTGGATTACTAAAATGTTCTAAAAGGCCAAAACTTGTAACAACGTCAAACTGCTCGTCTTTAAATGACAGCTTCTCTGAATCCCCAACCACAAAATCCGCCAAAACTCCTTCCTTTTTAAAATTTTCCTTCGCTGCTTTTAAAACTTCTTCGTTTATATCCAAACAAGTTGCCGCGTACCCACGTTTTGCAAAATATAACGAAACAAAAGCTGTCCCACAGCCTACTTCAAGAATTTTTGCCGGCGGGGGCGGAAACAAACCCTTTAAAAAGCTAATTTTTATATGCTCAAATAATTTCCCTTGGGTTTCGCTGCTCTCTGAATAAGAAAGATCGGCACCGCTAAAAACTTCATCCCAAGCATCAATTGAACCATGAAGGTAGGTCTTGTTAGATTTTTCCATAAAAACCCTTAATAATATTAAAAATTTGAATCAAAGCTAGCCTGGGGCAAGTCTTAGGTTTTTTCACTCCGATATGCAAGTGATAAAACACCCGCGCTCAAAGACAAAATTAGTAATTCGCTAATAATCGTTATCACTGCCGCCGCATTGTAGCCAAAAGAAGGAACAAAAACCAAATTTGTTACTAAATTAAAAAGGGCAGTGAAACCATAGATAAATATCATTTCTTTGGCTTTATTCAATGTGATTGCGAGCCACAGGGTAATCGGAGTAATAAAGAAGAAAGGAAATCCAATTAGTAAAATCCGAACTGTAGCGGCGCTTTCGGAGAATTTTTCTAACCCGGGAATTTTAAAAACAAAAGGTATAAGCAACCACCCAAATATTAAACCTAAAATCCCAAATGCAAGTAAGATTTTGGCGAGTTTTTTAGCGAAATCAAATAAAGCGTCAATACTTTCCTCTTTTTTCTTGACCATTATTGGGTAGCCGACATTCATAATAAAACTTGGGATGACTATTGCTACTTCAAAAAATTTATAAGCAAATCCATAAATTCCCGCCGCTAACTGGCCGTTTAAATGCAAAGCCTCCTTATAATGGGCCAAAAGAACAATCTGCTTATCGATTTGAAAATTAAGTTGACTAAAAAGAATAATCAACCCTATCGGCAAAGCAGCCCAAATTAATCTCTGCCAAAGGACTTTATTAAAAGCAAATGCCAAAATCCCTATTTGAAAGCGGGCTAAATATAAAGCAACTATTACCCTCACTAGCCCACCGGCAACCAAAGCTGCAATCACCATTAAAATGCTATCGAAGTTTGTAGCGGCAATATAAACAAAGAGAAGATTAGCCCCTGCTCCAAAAATATCGGCAATCGCGGCTTGATCATAGCGAATCCGCGCTTGAAATAAAGCGAGAGCCGTAGCGGTAAAAGATTGAGCAATTATCAGCCCCAAAGCGATAATTATTCCTAGTTTTACAATTGCCGGGTGGCCGCTAAAACCTAGCACAGCTGTGGCAGCAAAAGCGGTTAAAATAGAAGTAACTAGCCGCAAACCGAGTAGATTCTTAAAGTACTCCTTTTGCTTTTCGATGTCTGATCCTGTTTCCCGCACAAAAACTGCGTTAAAGCCAAAATCGGCTAATACATAAAACAGGGCGATATAGCTTAAAATCGCGATGAAATTACCAAAATTTGCGACTGAATAATTCCGCGCGATAATATAAGTAATTACGGCAGTAGAAGAAGCAGTAATAATTTTACTCGCAAGCTGAACACCTGTGTTGTAAGCAATTTTAAAAGGGATATTCATTTAATCTTAGTTAGTTTAACAAAATCTAAGATAAATTATCAAACAACAAAAAAAGCATTGAATTTTAACTTTAAAAACTATAATATTTAAACTTAATTATGGATCTAAAAATTTTTGCTTCAACCTTTTTATTAATATTTCTCGCCGAACTTGGCGATAAAACCCAACTGGCGGTAATCGCTCTTTCCGCTAAAGAAAAGGCTCCTTTGACGATATTTGTCTCGGCAATTTTTGGCTTTGCTCTGGCCACTTTAATCGCCGTTATTGTGGGCTCTATTGGCGCTAAATATATTCCTCTTAATGTGGTCGAAAAAATCGCCGCTTTTGCCTTTATCATCGTCGGTGTTCTGATTTTCTTTAATAAAATTTAATCTTAAATTCGATAGCATAAGAAAGGCCGCCTGGGGGAGGGGCAGTTAAAAGAATTTTAAGCCTCTAAAAACTAAACAAGTACTTGCCAAATTTATTCAATCATATATAATAATTTAAAACTTCCCAAAACCTATATGGCAGCTGTAAGAAAATCAACAACCCGAAATAAAAAATTCTCTGTCTCTTTCCTAAGTTTTAAGAATTTGAGAAAAAATATAGCGAAAATATACAGCAAAAACCCGCTCGCGTACAAAGGCGGGCTTATCGCAGTAGTGATAATTATAGTTTTGGCGGTAGCGCTCTGGTTTAACAAAGGTTTATTAGTAGCCGGAACAATCAACGGTCAGATAATAACCACTCCCAAGTTTTATAATCGTCTGGTAGAAACAAGCGGCAATGACACTTTTGACTCTCTCGTTCAAGAAACCTTACTCAAGCAAGAAGCTTCCAAAAGGCACGTTACTGCTACCAAAGATGACATCGATAAAAAAGTTGCCAAAATCGAGAAAAGTCTCGGCGGTAAGGAAAATCTAGATGCCGCTCTTATCCAAAACAAAACAACGATGAATCAACTTCGAAGAAATTTGGAGATTCAAGTTTTAGTCGAAAAGATCCTTGCCGATCAAATAAAAGTGACCGATGCTGAAATTACAAAATACATCGAAGATAATAAAGCGTCTTCCCCAGATATTACTCGCGAGGAAGCAAAGCAGCAGCTGGAATCGCAGAAATTAAAAGAGAAGTTTACTCCCTGGTACAACGAACTCAAATCCAAAGCTAAAATCAACCGCTATTTCTAATCTCTCAAAATAGGCCTGGTGTTAAAAACTTGACAACCAATCATCCAACGGTTTATTGTTATATTAATGTCTCTGCTCAAGAACAAAGCATTCATCCTAATAATAGTTCTTCTACTTATAATCGGAATTGGAGTTTTGGGTTATAAAGTATTTTCTCTCTACGCTTTTAACCAAGCCACAAAGGAACTTCAAACCGCCAACAAAGAGCCGCTCGAAGGTTTCAAGAAAGATAATGAAACATCTAATCAAGTACAAGCTAATTTACTAAAGGTATCCGATGCTATCGCTGGAAAATCAAACCTTACTCAAGCGGAAATCGCCAATATTATTAAACAGGTAAAAGCGGATTATAAAACCGCTTTATCAAAGGCTAAAAGTAGTATTAGTGAAACCGAAGGTAAAATCGATAAATTAGAAAACTTTAATAAAATGCCCCTTTGGCTCTCAGCTGATCAAAAGAAATTTACTACTGATGCCGCGGATTCTTTAAATGCTTACTTGCAAGCTAGCAAAGATGACTATACTCTAGCAGTAAAATTAGAACCGTTTATTGAAGACACATTTTTGGTTCTCGGCGACACTGCTTCTTTAATGGCTTACTTTATGACGGTTAGTTCTTCTAATCCTCAAAATATGACGACAACTCTTAATCAAGCCTTTACACTACTCTCGCCTCTAGAAAAATACACAAAACCTGATTTTAAATTCGCCGGGGAAGCAACTCTCGCTAGTAGATACCAGAATACATATAAAGCGTATGCTACTTTTAAAACTTTTTTTGGCCAATCTTATGTGATTGCCAAAGCTGCTTCACAAGGCGATCTTAGTCAATTTAGCTCGTTCAATCAAATTGCTGCTTCCTTTAGCAGTTCTATGTCAGGTTTTGAAAATCCATTTTCCGAAATTTCTGCTGATTCAAAACAAATTTTAGTAAAGGAAAAAGACGCTATGGGTGATTATATAAGAGCGCTTGATTTTTACGGTGAGAAGAAACTTTACTCAAACCTACTTCCTTTCCAGAAAGTAACTTACGGCAATAACCACAACAAAGCGCTATATTTTATATTTGATGTTGAGCTCTACCAGCTCGAAAAACAAAGCTACCCAAAGGAAACCTCATTCTCCGATTTGATAGCAACTCTTAAAGGTGGTCTGGCTGACCCATTTGACTTCAATAAAGCTGATTTTACATACGAATCTAATGGTTCCACGTATTTCGAACTTGGCTATAAAGATGAGATTTCCGGGAAAATGGAGACTATCACGGTCGGCACCAAAACAGAATCACAAAAATCACTGGGAGTTACCACTCAAGGCGGACTAAATCTTGATTCGGTACTCAGCGTTGCAGATTACTTCAAATCCCTCCTTCATTAAATTATCCGTCCAGCTTTTTACATAACTCTTTTCCCTTATTTGTTTTCTTATAGGTTGGGTGATATAATTCCGCCACAAAAAAGGAAGAAATTAGGCTGTAAAAACTGACAGAAAGGAGGGCTTGAAAGCGTCCTTTAGCACTCAGCAAGTTAATAGTTCTCTTTGGGAGGAGAGAGATACCATGAAAAAGTTCTGGCTTCTAACGGGCCTGATCGCACTCGCTTTGATGCTCTTCGGCACTGCGCCTACGAATCGTGTATCGGCGTCGAGTCTGTCTGGGGCGATTTTCACGACGACGCCTGACGGCTCGATCGTCAACGAAAACGTCCGCTACGAGAAGAAGATCGAGGTCTACCTCGACGGCGGTCCCGGACCAAACGCGCCGCAAACGGCGGCTGGACTCCCGGACGGCAACTACATCTTCCAGGTAACGGACCCATCCGGAGCGGTCCTGCTTTCGGAGGATCCGGCAAAATGCCGTGAAATCCGGGTGCACGACGGAGTGATTGTCGAGCTGGTGTCAAGCGAACGTACATATGGCAATGGCAATAAGACGTACCCCTGTTCGATTCAGGATGCTCCTAACCCACCCGATGGACCTGGCACTGCTGGCAAAAGCGGAAGGCACGACACCAACGTCGATACCGACCACGGACCGCCGGCAATCGTTGTCCAACTCATGCCGTTCTTTGACACGCCGAACAACGGCGGCGTCTACAAGGCGTGGGCTACACCGATTGACACTTACGTCGCCAAAGGCGGTGACGTAAATGCAGTTCCGACACCGCTTAAGGTCAGGAACAGACAGGTCGGCTATGTGCGCGACCCGGGGTTTGGCCCTCCCCGAGACCAAGTGAAAACCGACAACTTCAAGGTCAAGGGAGTGCCAATAGTCCCACCCGAAGTCACCGTCCGTAAATTCCACGATGTGGACGCCGACAGTCTCTGGGATGCTGGTGAACCGGAAATGGGACTCGACCAGTGTGTCGACAGCAATGGCGCCATCGTCAGTTGCCCAGGTGGCTGGCCGTACGATTGGACTGAACCGATTGACGGCGGCACGCTAACAAGCGGTTCCTACTACACGCCGAACACTCACGTCGCGGCCATCACCGGCACCTATACCGCCTGCGAAACCCTTCTTTCCGGCTGGGCGCAAACCGCCCTCTACATCGACGGCGTCAAGGTGACAACTAACCTATGCGCTTCAGTTGCGGTCGCCGGAACAAGCGGTGAGAAACACACCATCGTCTTTGGCGATACCATGCCGGTAAGCGTCAGCGGTCAGAAGGTAATCGACTACGATGCAGACGGCACCAAGGACGCCGAGGATGTTTGCCCGTCAGCGGCAGCGGATCCAGTGAACAACCCGGGTTGCGCCGGAGTAACCGTTCATCTAGACGGCACCGACAACCTTGGGAACAGCGTCAATCTTCCAACGCTAACCGACGCAAGTGGCTACTACGAGTTCACCGGCGTAATGCCCGGAAGCTATACGGTCAGCGTGGATGAGCCATCAGGTTTCTACTGCTCCTTCCCCACGACCTGCAACTACTCACTGAACCCAGGAAGTGGGGAGAACCAGAACGGGAAGAACTTCGGCGACTTCAGCCTGGCTGATCTAACCGGCAGGAAATACCACGATCACGATGGTGACGGGGAAAGAGATGCCGGAGAACACGGCCTGGCTGACTGGGAGATCCATCTCGACGGCACTGCCGCTCGGGCGAATCCCGTCACCCTTGAAGGGACCGAGATCCACCGGGTAACCTGGAGCTGTGGCGGAGTCCAAGTTCCGGACTGCCAAGGCGAACCGGTTGGTACCTACTGGTTCCTTGATCTGGTACCTGGCGGGTACACTGTCAGCGAGGGGGCTCTGCCGAACCTCTGGGCACAGACTGCTCCAGACGTACCCGGCACATGGAACCTCCAGCTGACAAGCGATCAGGTTTGTGAGGATAAGGACTTCGGCAACTTCGGGCCGTGTGCAGGGTTGACGCCGGGGTACTGGTACAACTGGGACAACCACTATACCCAAAGCCAGTTCCTAGACCTGCTGGAAGGAACGATCGCCGCCGGCGACACCGCCTTGGCCCGGTCCTATCTGGAAAGTCTGGGTTGCGACAACGGCGATGCTCTTCACTGTATGCGCCGTTTCCTCCTGACCGACCAGCTGTCGATCAACCTGACGCAGTCGGACTACTTCAACGAGGGAGCCGCGCTGATCGGAGCGTGTTCTGTTCAGGGAGTTGGGACACTGCAGTCGGCAATCGATGACGCCCTAGCGATTCTGGCCAACCCAGGTGCTTACACCAGGGACCAGATCCTCGACGTCAAAGGCCGCCTGGCAGCGTTCGCGACAAAGTAGTTCTGGACCTTCGGGGCTAGAACAAGTTGGATCCATTGGCCGCCTTCGGAGACATGTTCGGACATGTTCCCCGCAGGCGGCCTCTTTTTATTAATTTAATAAGGTCGTAAGTATTTTAAAAGGCTTGGGGTGTTTAGGGATTTTGGGGCGGACTGGCCGGAGTATTTTGCTCATTACTCTTAAACATGATCACGAACAAAACAATCGGTGCTACGATAAATGTACCAAATGTTCCGAAGAAAGCCCCAATGAAAGCAAACAGGGTAAAAAGACTCACCAAGACTATACCTATTGGACCAAATCCAACAAAAGCATCTACTGCCATGCTAAGCGCGAATAAAATGATGGAGAAAATCAATAGTAGCGGCCAAATATAAACAAAGAAATATTTTCTCACACTTTTATTTTACCAAATTTTAGAGAAAGTTGCTGGCCGAAATCGCGCTAATAATTTATTTAAAATTCTTTACTATGGGTGCCTTTTCTTTACAAAATGTGATATAATTTTTCTGTGAAAAAGATTTTTGTTTTATTTTTGGCTCTTGCCTTTTCTTTGGTTCTGTTCGCACCCGAAGTCCTCGCTAAAAACGAGGGACCAAAGCATAATTTAAAAGAAACAGTTTTTGTCCACTGGCCGGGTAAAAGACCGCCTGTTGGCTCTCCCTGTCAGGATGCAAATTCAGATACTGTAAAGGATTTTGACGTAGCTGGCTGGCATATGCCTGATTCGGGTCTCACTTACAAAATAAGCACATTCCAAGCTCCCGGAAACATTAAATCGGCAGCCATTTCCCCGATCAAAAATTCTTTTGCGACGTGGACAGCCACAGACTCAAAACAAATTTTTGAATACGAAGGAACTTCCTCCTTAAAAACCGCCAAACAGCGGGATGGAGAAAATACTCTTTCCTGGGGAACAATCGGCTCAAACGCAATTGCAATAACTTACATCTCCTGGTGGGGTGACACCGGCTTGGTTGATGAAATAGATACGATTTTTAACAAAAACTATCCTTGGTCGATCAACAACCAAACGGCCGGTGATTGTGGAGGAAGCTTAAACTCTTATGATCTTCAAAATATCGCTACCCATGAAGCTGGTCATTGGGTAGGATTGGACGATCTTTACAGTAATTCCGATTCAGGTCTTACAATGTATGGATACGGTTATCTTGGAGAACTGCGAAAAAGCTCCCTTGGAACTGGTGACACGTTAGGCACCCAATTAGTTGCCCCTTAGATATTTAAAGTCTATCTTGAGTTTAAACTCTCAAGTCTTTTAGAACTTCTTCAGCGTGAACGGCCGGTTTGACGTTTTCGTAAATTTTGATTATCTTACCACCTTCATCAACCAAAAATGAAGTGCGAACTGTCCCCAAAAATTCCCGGCCCAGGAATTTTTTAGGTTTGTAGACATCATAAGCCTTTACAACTTCTTTATTGGTATCGGCTAGCAACGTAAAAGGCAACTTGTATTTTTGAGAAAATTTTTTGTGGCTTTCCGACGAATCGGTGCTGATTCCCAAAACTGTCACCAGCGTTTCTTCAAATTTTGGAAAGTTATCACGAATCTGGCAAGCCTCTGTTGTACAACCGGGAGTATCGTCCTTAGGGTAAAAATAAACCAAGACTTTCCCACCGCGGTAATCGGCAAGTTTGTGATTCTTTCCGTTTTGATCCGGCAATTCAAATTCAGGGGCCATGTCGCCCGCTTTCAGTCTCATGGCAACATTTTACCACTTTAAGGGAACTTTAGGGCTGATTGGATGGGGTGTCAAGGAAACTGCCTTAAGAGTAACAAAACTTTCATTTCCGCGCTTTTTATGGTATACAATTAGCTATCATGGAAGAGCAAACAATAATTTGCCCAAATTGTCAAAAAGAAATTCCTCTCTCCGCTGCTGTTCTTCATAGATTCAAAGAAGAATTCAAAAAGCAATCTGACGAGGAGCTTGAAAGGAAACGGCAGGAATTAGAAAAGATCTTCGCAGAGGAAAAAGAGAATATAGAAAAAGAGGCAATAAGAAAAGCCCGTGAAGCATCAGAGGCTGCCATAAAAAATCTCCAAGAGCAATTAGAAGCAAAAGAAACACAAATTGAGAAAGAAAAAGAACAACTTAAGGAAGAAGTTGCTAAAAAGACACGGGAAGAATTAACAACAGAGATGCAAGACCTAAAAAGCCGGGTCGAAGATCAGCAAAAGAAGCTCGAAGTAGCCCAAAAACAAGAACTAGAGCTGAGAAAGGAAAGACGAGAGCTGGAAGAGAGCAAAAAGAACCTAGAGCTGGAAATGACAAGAAGGCTAGATACGGAAAGGGAAAAAATCAGAGAAGAAACAAGTAAAACTCTATCCGAAGAATATAGATTCAAAAATTCGGAAAAGGAAAAGCAAATAGGTGATATGAGGACACAGATAGAAGATTTGAAAAGAAAGGCTGAGCAGGGATCTCAGCAAACTCAGGGAGAAGTTTTAGAATTAGAATTGGAAGAACTATTATCAAGGAAATTTCCTATTGATAATGTAGCACCCGTGCCAAAAGGTATAACCGGTGCTGATGTAGTTCAAACAGTCCACGATAAGACAGGCCTGGAGTGTGGAAAGATTATCTGGGAGTCAAAGAGAACAAAGGCTTGGGCAAATGATTGGATTCCAAAGTTAAAGGATGATCAGCGAGAAGTAAGGGCTGAAGTGGCTGTTTTAGTAACTACAGTTTTGCCGAAAGAAATAAACAATTTTGGAATATTAAATGGTATTTGGGTTACAGATTACTCATCATTGGAAGGCCTCGCCACCGCACTTAGAACTAGCCTTATTCAACTTGCGGTGATAAAAAGAACCTCGGTTGGAAAGAATGAAAAAATTGAAGCTATGTATACCTACATCGCCGGTCCGGAGTTTAAACAGAAAATCGAAGCTATAGTTGAAGCATTTACCTGCATGAAGCAGGAATTAGAGCAAGAAAAACGAGTGCTGATGAAAGTTTGGTCGAAAAGGGAAAAACAAATAGATAGAGTAGTTAACAATACAATAGGTTTGTACGGGGATGTTCAAGGATTGGCCGGGAACAACTTACCAAAAATTGAGACCCTAGAGCTAAAAGCGCTAGAATCCGGTTCAGAAGAGACTACAGAAGACTAAATAGAGCCCAGATCACCTTCAAGGAAAAATCTAAAATATCTTGCAGGCAGCGTTTTGAAAAAGAGTCGAAAACATTAGGCTTTCTTCAGCGGCTTTTTTTAAATCGTTCTCTTTTTTTATATCGTCAAGCCTATCAAGAAGCTTCACCAAATAACCTTCAAGGGAACTTTTATCTATTTCTTCCCTTCTTCTTATTGCTTCTTCCAAAAATCTTTCCGCCATTTTATCAGATCCCCTCCAATAACCTAGAGCGACTCTTTTTAGATCCATCGACAGGGATGACAAGGCAATTTTATTGTTGCTCATAGAATTTCTTTGAAAAAATGTTTTGTTAGACTTTCAAATTTTTTTCTGATTTCCTGGTCTTGGATTTCATTACTTGTGTTTTTATCGTTTGGCCTGATATTTATAAAGGAATTGCAGTCAATTAACCTTGTTTCTAAATCGATTCCTCCACCCCAAAGGTCAGTTTGTTTAGAACCCTCCTTCAGTAGTATTTGCTCTGATTCGAAATGCCGATCACAGCCGGCGGAACAGATCTCCCTTTTTATATCGATTACCGTTTTTATATATACCTCAAATTTCTCCTTCAATTTTTCGATTTCTTCTTTGGAATAAGGCTTCGGTTTGGTAATAATCATCGGCTTTATTATATCAGAACCAAAAGGATGTTAAGCCTGATTGGATAGGGTGTCAAGAAAACTTAATTTTTCGGCTCGGGTGAGCTTTTTGATTCTGGCTTCTTCTTTTGAAGCTGCCGAACAATCTTTAAATTCTTTGGAAAACACTAGTTTCACCGGCCGACGGGAAAAAGTATATTTGGCACCCAATTTTGAGGAGTTGTGCTCGGCAATTCTTTTTTCCAGATTTACACAAATGCCGGTATAAAAAGTCTTATCAGAACACTCGAGGATATAAAGGTAATACATTTTCTCTATTTTTATCTTAAGCTAAACGCAAGTAAAGTGCCAATTTCTCTATAAAGAGTTTTTGCGAAAAATCTGTTATAATCACGAGAGATTACATCTCGCTTAGGAGTGAAACGACGCAGGAAGCGAAGCTTTATATTGTTTCTCCAGCGAGATATACTTTTCTCTATGAAAGAAAAATGTCCTGAATGCGGCTCTGACTTAGCGGAAATTACTACTACACCCTCTGGTCGGCAATTGCAGCGTTGCTCAACCGGCAGTTGGAACAGTGAAACCAGAAAAACCGAAGGTTGCCCCTTCGTTAAATGGTTGGAAGTTAAGCCCCAGCAATTGGATGAGAAATGCCCAAAGTGTAGTGCGCCTCTAGTCCTAGCCGTCACTCGTTTTGGTAAGAAACTAAAAAAGTGCTCGACCAACGTTTGGAACGCCGAAACCAAAAAATCTGAAGGTTGTGATTATGTAGAATGGATCAACGGAACCACTGAACCTCTTAGTGAGGATTGCCCGAGTTGTGGGGAAAAGCTGGTTCTCTTCACAACCAACTCCGGTAAAAGAATGAAAAAATGTTCTACTTCCGGTTGGGATAGTAAAACCCGGACTGTCACTGGCTGTACTTACGTAGAATGGCTCAAACCTGGAGAATATGAAACTTCTGATGGCCCCCCTGAACCACCTGAAGAAGACGAACCTCTCCCAACAGAACCAAATACCTAATTTTTAACTATTCTCTTTTGGGGCTGTTTTGCTAAAAGTGCGATGGCACACGTGGCACTTGTAAATGATAGAGATAGGTGGAGTATCGGCCCCGGCAACAGCCGGAAGCCTGGTTAAATCTTTACTGCTGCAAAAAGGGCATTTTATATCGTCCGCCATTTAGTTCTTTTTATCTTTCTTAGGTTTCTTTTTTTCTTTTTTTTGTTTGCCTTGAGAGTGAGCCATAAATTTTCCTCCTTAGACTTTAAGTCTAACAGAAGTACGGAAACTTTGCTTGTTTTGTTTCATTTTTCCTCTTCCCCCATTAACTTCCTGTACATACAGTATTCACAATCCGGGTTTGACTCCGGAATTGCGCCCGATTCGAGAGTTTTCTTTATCTCCACGATAGTCGGCTCTACCCAAGAGGTATCTCCCTTATGGGAAATAATTTGCAATTCAAATTCCAGTCGAGCATCAAATTTATCTCTATTCTTTCCGGCGTTGGCATAGACAAAATAACCAATATCGTTTACTTTAAAATCTTTCCGGCGGAATATCCATTGATAAACTTCAATTTGTTTTTTGTAACCCTGCTTATATTCATCTTCCAAGGAGATTTCGGCCGAAGTGCTGGTTGCCTTGTAGTCAACAATAATCAATTCTTCCTGTTTATTGATCCATATATCATCAATAATTCCGCAGATTTCCAAATTGGTCGTCTTATGCAATACAGAAGCACCAACGTATTTATAAACATCATCGCGCCAAATTGGTAAATCCGGGTGGTTAAATGGTATGGCATCAATACCATACTTGATCATGAGTTCATGCCTTTGACCATTTTTCCTTAATAAATCAAATTCATTTTTCAAAAGAGCGTCTACGGCAGAGTTTAGAGCAAAACCCGGCATTCCCGGCCTGCCTAATCCAAGCTTGCGATCAAGATAAAAACACCTTGGACACTCTAAAAATAAATCGATTTTCGATCGACTAATACTAAATGGTTTTTCTAAACCCGTTTGATATAAATTTCCTTTTCTCTGTTTATATTTATTCATTTTCCACCTCTTTCCTAGTATGTGAGAAGATTTTAGGGCTGATTGGACGAAGTGTCAAACATTGAGCTTGTCGAACTGTGTCAAGAAAATTATTTATAAATCTCGCGTCGATGCAAAAACCTTTGAAATTTACACCATGAATATTAACGGTTCAAGTCAAACAAGGTTGACGAACAATAAGGTGGACGATCTTTCCCCGCGTTGGTCTATATACAAAATTGGCAAATAAAGCTGACCAAGCTGTTAAGGTTTTATCCCGTGGAAGCTGGGGAGTCGGGCGAACTCGCGCTGAGGAAATCAACTACCTGTTTAATGGATCAGCGGGTAATCAGCAAATACCAAACCAAGAGAAAGGCCTCGCTCCACCAACCCAAAAATGAGATTGCGATGCTAAGCAATATCCCCCTTCGCCACCTCTTTGGGATTAGAGCAAACTCTTTATTCTTCTTTTCCCAAGCAAGTAAAAATGGACTGATAAAAATCCTCTCAAATAGTGCGTTGGCAATTAAAACGAGGAAAATTAGGGCTTGAAAAGTGGCCACGCCGGAAAACCCGCTATCACGGTATAAAACCGCAGCCCCTGCTATTGCCAGGCCCAAACTAAGCCAATTATAAAGTTTAACTCCTTTGTGTTTATGGAAAGCCCGTCTCATCCACTCATAATTTTTAGTGAAAAGAGAGTGCAGATCAATCAACATCACCGCCGCTATGCCCAGGGCCAAACCAGCCATGAAGAGGAAAAGACCGAAAACGTCTGTCCAGGGAATTTCCAGACCCCCAACTAAACCTAGCTTAATTTTCACTACCTCGCCGATAAGTGCCGGGAACGAAGTGCCGGAAAAGTCTTCCTTTACCCCCAAGGCCAAGGAATAGTCGCCGGTATAATTTTGGGGGTCAAAGATAGCCAAATAATATTTTTCGCCCGCTGCCAGATCGATTTTCACTTCATTACCGTGGTAAAGCTTTTCAAAGCTAAAGGGCTCAAAAAAGCTTTTACGTTCTCCCGCTACCGCTTCTACCACTCTCGCTTTGTAACCAGCCGGCAGCGTAAATTTAGTAAAATCATCTGTTGCTTCGCTTAAGGTTTTACCAATAATCACAAGAGAGGGACGGAAATTTTTGTTAGAAGGGCGCACCGGAACCAAAACTTCAAACGGCTCGCTGCTTTTACTGGCGGCCGTAAAGGTATAAAGATCAACTTCACCCGGAGTGCTCACTCTTCCATAAACAGCCTGAGAAACGGATGTGGGATCTTTAAGCTCTGTGGCATCCTTATAAAAATCGGGGGCGGTTGGCGTTTCGTGCCCGTTACCCTGCTCAATAGCCGGTTGATGGGCCAAGGTTTGGCTAAATGAAGACAGCAAAATAACAAGGAAAATTATTACACCCGAAAAAATTCTAAACATTTCACCGAGTTGAATCTTTAATTTACTTATATATTAGGAAATTTTACGAAAATTGCAACAGTCAAGCGATAATAAACTTGGTTGTTTTTTAAATTCCAAAATTTGCTAAAATAAGCCCATGCTGCTTTTTTCCCTTGACCCGTACAACTTTATTTCGGCCCTATTAATAATTTTACTTATTCAGGTCGTATTTTTCGTTTTTGCCGCTTACTTCAAAACCGACAAGGTTACCGATCTTTCTTATGGTCTTAGTTTCGTGGCAACTTCCACAGTCTTATTGTTAATAAACAAAACCCACTTTTTTTGGCAGTCGATTCTTGTCTTGCTGATCGCCATTTGGGGCATAAGACTTGCTGGCTTCTTATTTATCCGCGTTATGAAATTAAAAAGGGACTACCGATTTGATGGAGTCCGGGAAAACGTAGTTAAATTTGGCCGCTTTTGGCTTCTACAGGCAATATCAATATGGCTTATTTTATTACCCGCCGTAGCTGCTCTTGGATCAAAAACAAATCTATCATTTAACACAGCAGGGTATCTTGGACTAGCCATCTGGACTGTTGGTTTTATTATCGAAACAGTAGCCGATTACCAGAAATACCAATATAAAAATTTAGAGAATAAATCGCATGAATGGATTTCGAGCGGGCTTTGGCGCTACTCCCGGCATCCAAATTATTTTGGCGAGATGCTGTGCTGGTGGGGAATTTTTATTTTTGTCGCGCCGGCCTTGACCAATCTTCTTTGGCTTACAATCGCCGGTCCAATCTATATAACTTTTCTATTGTTATTTGTCTCCGGAATACCTCCCTTAGAGAAAAGTTATAATGAAAGATACACCCGTAATAAGGCTTATTTGGATTACAAAGACAAAACTAGCCTCTTGATTCCCCTACCAATGAAAAAGTAACAATTAAATTTCTCAAGAATTTGAGAATTATTTAAAAGTAGTAGGGTAATAGAAAATAAATTTATTTTATTTCGAAGGTTTTGTTTTTTGAGGAGAAACCACTAACCAGTTTCACATTTGACATTGGAGTATTGAAATAATCAGACAGTGCAGAAGCTATCGCAGCATTTGCCATTCCTTTGACTGGTACTTCTTTCACCCAAACAGTAAAAGAATTTTCCCCTGTCTTTTCGATTTTTTGTTCGCTGGATCTAGGTTTCGCCAAAACAGTTATTTTCATTTTTCTTTAAGAAGGCCGCCGGCGTAGTAAAACCAGTAAACTTTTTCATCCCCTTTGTAGATTTCCTCAGTGCCACCTAGCTCGTCCCAGTCCCCATCGCCTTCACAAGTGTATTTAAACTTCCCGTCTTGCCACTCAACGCTGTCCCACATTCTAGTTTTGTCAGAATTTTCCAACAAAGCCTTTTTCAAAACCTTATCAATTTCGGTTTCTGTCATCGCCTTGAAGTTACCAAAGTAAGACGTAGTGAAGACTGCTTCATCTTGAAAATAAACCGTTTCAAGACCGGCAAAAACACCATTTCCGCTAAAATAAACATCCCTGTAGAGAAAATCGCTTTCTGTGTATTCAAGTTGGTTAGAATCTTTGAGGACTGATTTTACTTTTCCGCCGCTACCCGCATAAGTTTTGGTTCTAGCCTTTAAAAGAAAGTCTAAAAGAGATTTTTTATTCATGAAGTGATTTTAGAATTGATTGGAAAGGGTGTCAAGAAAATAATGTAAGAAAAGCCGCCACGGGTACTTCTTTAGAAGGAGCAGCTTTTCTACCTGTGGCGACTTCGATCAGGCATCCATGAAGGCGCAATTGTTTGAGCAGTAGACTGCGATCTGATCCGGAGGAAGCGGCTTGTTGCAGGCTTCTCTCAGACATCGTCTCCCTTTGGGGTGGTCGGAAGGAGTAAACCAGCCTCTATCGTCGCAATCGGGACAACCCATTCCCCCACAGCTGTCGCACTGGACAGAATCTGCTGGATAGTTCTTATCCTTTGGGATATCCATTCTCTCCTCCTTTTCAGTCTGGATAATAGGGGAAACTGTCCACACACGCCTTTACTTCCTCAACTATCTCGTCAACCTCCTTGGCATACCTCGACAAGTCCCGCTTGGTAGCTCTGAGATAGGCCAACAGAGCTTTTCGTACGTTTTTTATTCTTGTCCCACACAGACGCAGATCTCTACCACTTAATGTCACTTCATTTCCGCAATTAGAGACCAGCGTGTAAAAGGCTCTCTCAAAAAGGTAACCCGGTCCCGGACGGGAAGAAGCCTCTCTTGTCTCGATTCTCGTCACTTCCCAGATCTCAAGGTTATCGGGCGTCTTCGCAAGTTCCTCGTCCATGAAGCTAAAAGCATCCTCTGGGAATCTGATAAATTTCTCCCCTATTTCAAAATACTGCCACTGGACTTTCTCATCTCCCCGCAGAGGATTGTCGCAGAGGTCAGCTTCCTTTGGTGAAACATGCTGATGCTCCTTGCTGCACAGCCAAAATGTCACTTTCTCGGACATTTCGCTCCTCCTTTCTCCTTTTCTCTATAGGAAATAATTATACTCTCTAAAATCAAGCAAACTGGTAAAAAGGTGAGATTTTAGGACTGATTGGTTGGGGTTTCAATCTTGAGCTTGTCGAAAGGTGTCAAGGAAAGCGCTAGGGCCGTAGGGTGCCGGCAAATACCTGCCAGGCGAGAGCGGATTTTGCAATGAGGCTAAGTAAAATATACACTCTTTCTCCGTATAAATAATCTTTCCACTTTCCGACTTTTTTGTACTGCAAGTACATATTGATTGCGAAACAATTGAAAAAGATAAAGATGGAAACGTATATCCAGTATACAAAAGTAGGAATCTTTCCGCTTCCAAAAGAGCCGGCTGCCCAAAAATAGATTCCTATCACAATCCAGGGGATGATTCCGGCAAAACAGCCGATTAGAAACGAAAGCCAATTTGTTTTTTGCGTGGTCTGGTTGTGCACTTCCATGACTAGCCCCATCAGATTCATAAAAGCAACGATGGCAAAAAGCATGATTAGGGAAGAAAGGTCATAAATCCCAACCAAAATGGCGATAGCGACAATCATCGTGCTTGCCGAAAAGGAATATTCTATCCAGCGGGCTTTGTTCATTCCTTTTGAAAGATCGGCCATATACCCTTTTTTCCAAAAAGTGGCGATTGAAAAATGGGCAATGGCACTCATAAAGAAAAAGGCAACGATGAGCCAAGCCAAAGGAAATGTAAAAAGCTCTTTTGTTGCCGGTATTAGGCTTTTTGTTGCAGTATCAAAAGTGAGGAAACTCGTATTAACCGGAAATTTAACGTCTTTAGACAAAAATATGATTGCGAGTCCCTGAAGCAGATGGAGGGTTCCAAGTATAAAATTATATTGTACCAGCCTCCCAAGTTTCATAAAAATTATTTTACCACAAAGTAAAAATGGATTGTACAGTTAAGCAGCGGCTCCCTAACTTAATTAGCTATTCCATACCCACCCGATACAGGATCCTGGAAAAGAAATATGTGGGGCGGATAAAAAGTAAAAATGAAAAAGGCTAATGCTAAAACCAAAATTAAAGAAAGAAATAATAAATTGTATCTTTTTGAAAATTCGGCTCTTGCCATCAGACGGTAGCCGGCAAATTGACCAATCGCCACAGCGAGAATAAAAATCGAGATATCGAAAATAAAATTGTCAGGTAAAAAAGCTCTATAGGAATAGAAAAAGACAATTATTAATATCGGTGCGAGATAGACAGACGCCGCTTTTGCCAGAGAGAAATTGTTTGCCTTCAATTTAAATACGTTCCACTCCAAAAACGCCCAAATTACACTTGGAAACACGGCAAGTTTGAGGTGTTCCCAACTGCTTTCATTGACCGCGGAAAAGAGGGCTACAAGCATATTTTTCCCGGACAGCTCATATGTAAAATGAAGCAAACTGCCGAAAATCGAAATAAATAAAAAGCCAAAAATTGTAAATTTTAATAGTCTATTCATTTATTAAAAAAGGATGGCCAAAGAATTGCATCGAGTACAAATGTGTGCAGGAAAAAGACAGTGATTCCGGCAATTGCTGAGGTGTAAAAAAGCCCTGAGGGTTTTGGATTCAAGTTTAAAAGAGATAAGAGTAATAAAAATGAGCCGGCGGCAACTAGAAAAAGGACTACCCTTATGGCAATCCAAATAATTGCTGAATGTCCTCCAACGTAGGCGGTTGTCAAGGGCATCCAAAAACTTGAAGGGATTAATATCAGAAGATAACTTAGATAAAATAAATTAAAACCAGAAAAGTTCCAAATCTTAATACTAGAGTCTACTTTAAACAAAATAAATAAGGTAAAAAGAAAATATCCGACAGCGGAAAGAAGCATTGAAACAGCATACAACCACCTGATGTTTTCCGGTACTCCGCCCCACAAAGAACTGGCCGAACCTCCTCCGGATTTTATCCCCCAGATATAACTTCCGATTACCAAAATCCCGCCGATAATATTTATTATTAATAAAAATAGATGTTGTGTATCCATTTTCATTTTGAAAAAGCAAGGAAAGTTTAAGTGAAATTGTCGGGGGTGTCAAATAGTAAGCACTTCGACATTGCTCAGTGTAAACCTGTCGAAATGGATAGGGTGTCAAGAAAATTATCTCGTATAAGACAAGATATGGGAATAACTAATATAATTCCTTCGTCATTTTTCACTGTTTTAGTCCATGAACTCCGATTAGATCGGAGGAAATGGTCGCAGCGTTCGGGAGTACCTAAATTACTTTGGCGATTAGCCAATGAATTTAGATACGGAGAATGCTATTCTTTCGTTGGAAGGAAAAGGCTGTCCTTGCGGACGATTATCTTGTAAATATTTTCAATGACATCTCCACCGGCGTAGCCGACAATGAAAGCAATAGCGGGATTTATAGATTCTATTGCCGGAAGTTTCAGGCCGGAAGCCACTACCGCCCAGGTAACTACCAGACCAATAGCAGAAGAGATCGCCATCAGGGAAAGGAAGTAGGACGGTTCAAACTTGACGTTTTTGTAGGCAAATTGATGCTTGGTAAATCCTACAAGTCCACGGATAAGTCCTCCAAAAGCCCCGGCAACAAGCAAAGAAATCATATCTAATTTAAGTATAGAGCCGCTTTATTCAAAAAATCAATATGGTTTGAATGGTATGCCAAGAAAACAGGAGAGAATTTTCAATTTTGATGAAATTCATTTTTCGCTTTCTTCTATACATTTTTTGTGCCCAGTTAGCAAACCAGTTTTACCACCAATATATGATTCACCATTATACCCATCGCTAATTTTAACCTTCCCATCATCTACCAGTAGTTCTAAGTCTTCACCTTGTACAAGTTTTCCACATAATGCGCATTTTTGGTGATTTCCTATCCAATGGTAATGTTCTCCCCACTCTTTGACTTCTCGTTCTGTCTCATTGTCAACAATAAAATCTTCATCTCCACAAACAGGAATAGAAATTTCCTTTTTGCAGATTTTACAATAAAACTTTCCTGTAAAAACGATTTTCATTTTTTATCCAGTTTTAGAATATTTATATCTTTTTCTGTTAAATCAGTTTTCTCACCTTGTAAATTTCTGAGTTCCTTCCTGATAGCAATTACTAACTCTTTATAGTATTTATCTCTTTCGCTAGAATTCTTTTTAGAAGAAAAGGTTTCCAAATATTTATTTGAAAGTTTTATAACTTCGTCGGAAGCATAGAGAGGGGCATGTGTATAAAGCTCCTCCATAAAGTTTTTCTGTCTTTTCTTGTTAATCCAACCCTCAAAAAATCCGATAATATTTTCAAGAAAACGTTTATATTGATCTTCCCTACGTTCAACTATTCTAAGTTCCATTTCTCTCTTTTTCTCTAAAAAATGGTTGGTATATGCACCAAAAAGGCCACCAATTCCAAGTAAACTTAATATTGGTATAACTGTTTGAACATCAAAATTCATAAACTTCTCCTAATTTTTTTACTGGCCACAAATTCTTGATTTCAGCTCCTTGAAACATGGTATTTATCCTCAGCTAGATCTTTCGGTAGAAATTTCAGGAATTCGGAAGGGTTTAAATTATAGGAGTATGGCCTATGACTAACACTAGCATCTCTTTTCCTACAGTGCATCAAGTGGAGTTCTTTTTTTGCCCGGGTCATGCTAACAAAAAGCAACCTAGCCTCCTCTGCTTTTCCATTTTTTAGTAGGGCACGAGGAAAATTTCCATCTTCCAAGCCAATTACAAACACTATGTCTGCTTGGAGACCTTTTGCGCCCTGCATTGTTAAAACTCTTACACCATAATTTTCAGTAGGCTTTCCTCTGATTTGCATTTCTTCATACAAACCCTCGATCTCTTGGAAAAAATCTTCTTGGTCTTTCCACACCTTGGAATTTTTTATTAGATTAGTTAAAAACTCTGTGAGTGACTGGTTTGTATTGGAAAGCCCATCTAATATATTTAGAAATTCTTTTGCTATTGAAGAGCCATTTGACCCTGCTTCCTTCAAGCTTTCGAAATAAGTCTTTTGTTTATTTACTACTGGGCCCCAAAGAATTGCCAACTCAGCCAGACCTTTATTTCTTAATTTTACTTGTTCTGGTTTTTTTATCCTCGAGGAAGGGATAGAAGTAGTGCCGGCTTCAATGATTACATCAATGCAAAGTCGGGTGAAGAGATTATTTGTTGGATGTCTTATCCAATCTTTAATGAACTTTATTTTTTGAAGTCCTGTATTTTTTAAGTTAACTGTAGCGTCGAACTTTATTCCTCTTGACCTAAAAGCCTGTTTTATTTTTGTCATATAAAATCGGTTAGGCACCAGAATAAAGATACTTTTTGTAGATTTTGAAGAATTTACTTCTCCAGCTATTAATCTAGCTTCTTTATCGTCACTGGGGCAATTATGCACTATTACCTCCCCTACTTCCTTCTTTAAATAACGCAAGGGTATTTTTTCCTTTATTCGATCTTTATTAAATGTCTCAACAACAGATAATGCTGAGGTCATAATAGCTTTTGGACATCTTCTGGAAATCTCCATACTAATAACCCTTGCATTTGGCTTGAAATCTTCAACAAAGCTTTTGATAAATTCTGGTGAGCCTCCTCTAAAACTATAAATACTTTGATCATCATCTCCTACCACAAACAGACCAGCGGTATTTCCTTCACTTAATAACTTTATAAATTCAAATTGAGCTGCATTTATATCTTGGTATTCATCGATTAATAGGTAGGGCACTTTATATTTTTTCCTTAGGTTCTTATCCTCCTTGAGAATTTTACACGCCAATAAAATTTGATCGTCGTAATCTATAGCATTACAGGATCGTAATATTTTTTCGTACTTATCTAAAATATTTTTATGGTATCCAACTATTTTTTTAGCCTTACGTCTCAACTCTAAAGTTTCAAAGGCTTTTTCTGGAGAATATTCCAATAAAGCAGCAGCGTCTTGCATTAACACTTCCTGTAGCTTATCTTCAGTGTTAACAATAAAATCCTCTTTCAGTCCTACTCTTTCTGGGTTCTCTTTAATTATTTGATAGCCGAGACTATGCATGGTAGAAATCCTTTCGGGATGTTTATCGGCTTCTAAATATTCTTGAGAACCCTCGTCGTTGAGTTTAGTAATCATACTTTGGGCAGCCTCATTAGTAAAAGTCATGACAGCAATTTCCTCAGGCAACACAGACTTGTTTTTTACCAGATCCCTTATTCTCATTGCTAATTGATAAGTTTTACCCGTTCCGGGTCCAGCTAAAAGTAGAATGGGACCAGGATATAAAGACCATGCTTCTTCTGTGACTATTAGTTCTGTTTTGTTACGTACACTATTCATAAAATTCCTGAGATCTTCTCTTTTTGTTTTTTCAAATCAAGATCTAAATTGTCAATTTCCTTCAAAATCTCCTTTGGGTCTCGGTGTTTCTCTCTTACCTCACAATCTTATTTGGATCAAACCCTTTTCAACTTCTGGATAAAGTTTAACTCAAGGGGATTTTAGTACTTTGCTTATTTGCCTGCAAGTTTTTTGAAGTTTGAAGTTTATTTTTTATTCAATTTTGGCTGATTTTTGTAGATTGTGTTTCATGCAAAGAAGTCGAACATTTTTAGCAGTTAAACTCGTGCCACCTTTTGAAAAAGGTAAATCATGATCAAAATGTAAATTTTTTGATTCACCACAAAGAACACACCTTCCTCCATCTCTTTTCCAAACCTCTTTTTTAACCTCGGTTGGAATCAGTCTTGTGTGTTGGATCACTATTTTTTTAAGATCCGATTTAATTTTCTGATCTGACGATAAACGAAGAATAAATCGAAAAACATTTCTCCTTTTATCATTAACAATTTTATAACCTAGAAGATCAAATAAACCTTTTAATGACCAAACCCCATCCATAATTTTTTCATAAACTTTTACTGTTTCTACTTCCTTTTCTTTTTTATATTTTTCAACGGCTTTAATGAACAAACCATTTTGTGTTAATTTCCCTGAAGGTAATTTTTCTGGTTGGTTCTCATCCTTAGGAAGATGATCATATGATCTTTTAGAAACATCGTGTCCTTCATATTCAATAGTAATTCCATCTGGATAAACTTTATCTTTATAAAGGGCATTTGTTCTTTGCGACATTAAGACAACAGAATATAAAGGATTAAGTCGAAAATTCATTCCTCGTTGGAGAGTTTGAACATTTTCTGCATCACACATTTCTCGATAGCTTAAAATATCGTCTTGGAAATTTTTCATGAAATTAAGAAGAGGTAACTTTTTCTGCAGCTTGTTTTAAAATATCCTCGGTAAATCCGTAACTTTTTCCTGAAAATTTTTCGTCTAAATCCCTTACCACGTCATAAGACAAAAACCCCACATCTTTATCCATATGAAAATATTTGAAGGTAGGTCTAGCAAGCTGTTCAAAAACTGCTGGTTTTCTATCCCTAGACGCGACAATATACATTGGGTAAACGGTATTGGGCGTAATTGCTTTCAAATCTGAAAGTCTCAGTAGGCCTGAATAAATTGAAGTTGAGTGCTCAATTTCGAAAGCTGATTTAATTTGGTAACCATACTTCCAAACAGTATCTATATTCTTAACATAAGCTGGAACATCTAAGCTTTCTTGGAATTCTTCCATAACCTCATCTCTAAATTTACTCCCTTCATACTCTTTTCCTTGGTCGTTTTTAGGTACCCAAATATCATTTCCGGCTGCTTTGCCTAATCGAATTAATCTCCACTGAATCTCCGTGTGCTCTGAAGGTTTTGCTTCCCCCTCAATTTTATCTTCCGGCTCGGGTTTTAGAATTTCTTTTGCTTCTTCCTTCTCTTTTATGTCTCTTCCTTGATCAAGGCTTAGTAAAAGATCGTAGACATTACCATATTCTTTTTCGAATAATTCTTGCTTATTTTTCTCTATAGCCATCAACCCTTGCGGCCGAAATCCTTCTGCATAACCAAGGTATTTATTTAATTGGTCAATCGAAACACTTATAAACCTTTCGTTAATTAGAAAATAAATATTTTCCCAAGTCTGTCCAAGTTCATTTTTTGACCAAAAATAGTTAGCAAGAGGTGGGTTGTTTATTTTATAAGAAATCTCAGAAACTAAAACTGCTTTACCCGACAAAATCATAATTACATAATCTCCGGGTTCCATTTTTTGAAATTGCCTAATGTTCCCCTCGGTATTCCTGGCTCCCCAGACAATAAAGTCTTTACCATGATATAGCTGATTTAATGAGGAAGCGGTTTCGGAACCAATAAATTTTCTAACCTCTTCTATTGATCGGCGTTTTTGGATTGTATCGTAAAAATGCTGGCTACTACCTGCCGGAACAATAAAAATTTTTCTCATATTTACTTTAATTATAACTCAGTATATTTCTTATGGCTTCCTTTTGCTTTTTCGACTGGGTATTTTTTCTCATTTTCCTTCATCTTTTTCTTGACGGCAGAGGACAAATCAATACCAAAATCATGAGCCATCAGCAGTATCCAGTAAAAGACATCGGCCAGTTCTTCCGAAACCTTATCCTTGTGGCTTTTTAAGTGCTCTTCCATCTCTTCTATACTTTTCCACTGAAAATGTTCCAGCACTTCGGCCGATTCCAACATGAGGGAAAGCGCAAGGTCTTTTGGATTATGAAACTGCTTCCAATCCCGCGCATCGCGGAATTTCACGATTAATTTTTGCAATTTCTTTATTTCTGTCTTTTCCATATTATCTTCTATGCTTTCTTATCTCTATTTATCCACCACGAGCTTTTTTTATCAGAGAACCACCAATCATCAGAATTGGTTTTGACTATTTTATTAGCCAAATCTTTTGCCACTTTTGTCTTTAAGCGTTTGACAGCCGAAGGAATCCAACTGTCTGCCCGACTGTTACCAATATCAACTTGCTCCTTTAAAGAAAGAATCCATTCTAACTGGTCGGCATCTTTGGCAAGGAGGGATTCTTTTGACTTTCTCTCCCGGTATTCCTCAAGGATTTCTAAAATATCCTCCCCAAAATCGACCGTTCCGGCCAAATCTTCGATTGCCTTTTGTTCATTAGTTTCTGCATATTTTTGATGGACATAGTTAAGATCTGAAGTTCTGGCTTCCGCAAGATCATGGAAAAGAGCCATTTTCAAAACTTTCTCTGTATCAACATCTTTTTCCATTGAAGAGAGGACAAAAGCGGCATAAAGGGTTCGGTGAACGTGTTCGGCAACAGATTGCTCGCCGCTTCCCAAAAAGTGAAACCCACTTCTTGGCGTCTTTGACAAGATTCCGATTTCAAATAAAAAATCAGCAATTGATTTTAGATCTTTTTTCATGAGCTATCGCATTTTATCGCTTTAGGGGTCAAGCGTCAATTGTGGGAGAATTTGGAGGGAAGATTTAATTAAGTTTGTTCTACTTTATTTGCAACTTGTCTTCTAGATCTAAAATGCCAAATAACTTTAATTAAAACCCAAATTACTGAAATTACTACCAAGTAGAAAACAAAATTTAGAAATAAAACAGTTGAAATTGATGTGGAACGGAAAGGAAACCCAAATTCAAAAAAACAAATATCCGGAACAAATTCTCCAGGCGCTGCATGGAAATCTTTGCACCCGTGACTGAGTGCAGTAGAAACAAGTGTGGCAATGACACTAAGGGATAGGATAATCACAACATCTCTTGAGAATATAAATTTTTTAACTTTACTTTGGATTATCGGCAAGCTAAAAAAAAGATAAATTAAGCCAATTAAAACAAAATAAAATCCAATATTTTCCAACAAAACTACGCCGTCTGAGCCACCAATGCTTTTAAAAGGGAATCCGTAGTCTTGAAGACAAGGCCCGGGCAAAAATGGCTTGTTGTAAACCACTCCTTCTGCACAACCTCGCGGAATCAAACTTGAAAGAAAACCAGCAACAATAGACAAAGCTGAAACAAGTATGGCGATTTTTAGAACCCTCATTGATTTAAGTATATAGGAGAATGCTATTAGGGCTCAAGCGTCAATTACATTGGAATTAGGCGGAGCGTTTGCGACTGCTATTGAATTTTGAAATTAGCTGGTAAAGAACAAAAATAGTGGTGAAAAGAAAGAAATAGAAGATAAAGTTGAGAAGAAAAAGAGACACCGAATCAGATAGATTATTTATAGGAATTTTAAATGGAAAGCCACGATTTGGCACGCACAAGGGAGGGATACAAAATGTATTTGAAAAACAAAAGGTATCGCTTGAGGTATCGGCTGCAGGACACCCAGACTCAATAAAACCAGTAAGAAAAGCGACAATAGCGGATAGGAGCGAAATTATTAAAACTTTGACTAAAACTTTCATCTATCTTAACTATATCAAAAATTTAAGAGTTACGCGTCAATTGCGTGAGAGTTAAAACTTATGAATGAGGAATGGAGAGGGCAGGATTTTGCGACCTCTCCTAGCTTCTTCCCATCAGCTGACACCTCTTGCAGACCACACAACTTCGCAAAAAGCGGTGATGGTAGCAGGTGACTTCTTTCTTCCCGAACTTTCGCTTCCCGGTCCCTTCACAGAGAATGCAGTACTCGTAGTGTGTCACAAGCCCGCAACACTTGCAAAGCGGGGAGGCGACTTCGTTATCCGCGAAGCAGTAAGCGATCCAGACTACTACAAACGCGAGTATGATACCAAAAATCTCACTCGGCATGATCCTGCTCCGATTCCCCGCTATACTTTTTCCTCGTACAGCGCGCACTCCCGCGGGTAAGTGAGGTGAAGGAGACGCTGAGTCGGATCGGTCCACAGCCTTCTGAATCCAAGGATCACTAGTCTATTGCCAACGACATCCCTTCTGCGAATGGCATCCCGGAGAGTGGAATCAACAATCACACTCCCATCTTCGCCGGGAAGGACCTGATTTTCCTTTAGCTCCTTCGTCAGTGCGAGAGTATAGGTCCTGCTCCCGTAGTGGACAGTCCTCGGCAGCACCTTTTTGCTTGAAAATGCACTTATCATCTGATAAGGCCTACCTCCAAGAGAGCGGCTTACTTGGATCGACATTAGCTCGCTTTGACCTATCGTATCTTCTCCTGTTGTAAGAAATGCGTTCTTCATGTCTCTCCCTCCTCCTTTGTCTGATTTAGACTCTATAGGATTTTATCATGCTCCATAACAAAAACCAAGGTTTTTGGTATTCTCGCATGCTGCGACCACTTCCTCCGATAAAATGTCGATTTTTAATCGACGTTTTACGTCCACTTTCAGTGGGCATAAAATCGGAGTTCATGGGCTAAAACTTGACTTTTTGACAGCTAACGTTTAGATTATAGGCTGGAAAAAACCTGGAGGTAGAGAGTGGAAGATCCTACGATACGTGTCTGTCCGCGGTGCCGAGGTTCTATGCATGCTGAACGTGACCGCTACGGCGCTTTCTCAACTTGCCTTTCCTGCGGTTACGTCCACGAGTTTGTCTCTCCTCCCGCAGTCGAGCTACTGGAGGAGGATGAAAGCGGTAAAGTCAAAACGCGGCGCCGACACCCTTCACACGGAAAGCTTCAACTCTAAAGGGCCGCTCAAGTCTTCATGACGCAGGGCGGCCTTCTCTATTTTTATTAAAAATTACATTAGATCGAAGATGGAATATGCAGGCTTTTATGGATTTGCCGACGAAGTGGCGCCGTTTGGTTTTGCTGAAGGTGTAGCCTCTTTTTTAAAACCATCAATATCTAGCCCATATTTTTCTACCAATCTTGCGATCTCTGCAATCACTTCCTCCTCTAGGGTAGGTAGTTTTAGAAATCCCCTGGCAGCAATTGAATCTGCCACATATTTATCAGAATTGTCTTGGACCCTACTATTTCTGTCGTCGTTTCTTTTTGAGAAATCTTGTAGTAACTGCTCTGCTTCGTTGTCTTTAACATTTTGATAAAGCAACGCAGCTTGTTTATATGTTGTTTCTAAATCTGCAAAAAATTCTACCTTCCCATCGTAATAATCCTGCTCATTCGGATTTACTTTAGTGATTGCTTTCATTCTTACTTGGGCTTCTGTTGCTAAACTGGCAATCTGCTGGCAATCATTAATAACATCTGTTCGTGCCCCACCACTTTGATATTTTTGAAATTCTGTCAAAGCATCGTAAAGCTCTTGCCCATGGGCGTCTATAAGCGCGCGGTTTAGCTGCTGGTGCTCTAATAGATTGTCCAATGTCGTTTCCAATGTCGTGTAATAGGTTTTCAGCTTTTCAGCTAGATCACGGACCTCTTCTGGCTTTTTAAGATCATCCAATTCATTTTCAGCTTCATTTACAAGCGTTAAAACTGATTCGATGTCTTTGATATCTTCATCCGTATCTTTTTTAATGTAATTGTAATCCCTGGTAGGCGTTTTAACTTCCTCGAATGAAGATTGGGCAGCCGGCAGCTTTGATTTAATTTTAGTAAAACCCTGATAGACCGAATCGACCTTCTGATTAATCTCTTCAAATGCATTGCTCGTTTTCTCAATAAATTCTTTTGCTTGAGCTTGAGGCGCTAGCCAGAAAAAATAAGTGGCGAACATGGAACAAATAACAAGGATTGAAACAAAAGAAACAAGTATTTTCGCAACTTTCGATTTTTTAGGTTTATCCGAAGTAGTTTGTGGGGTTAATTGCTCGGGTGTTGGACTAACCACAGGCTGAAAATTTGGAGGCAAATTTTGTTGGGCAAGGTCCATACCTTTATTATATACTATTTTTGGGCTAAGTTTAGGAAATGGAGGAATTTAAAAAAGCGAACCCCACCTCTTCCAGCCAGAAGGCCTTCCAAGGTGGGGTGCAAAGGCAGATGAACCGTTAGCTCTGAGGCATGTTTCCAGCGCCGCCGGCCACGGGAATCAAAAACTCGTCGACGACAGAACGCGTATGGAAAAGCGGCTCGTTTGGGTAGCGGATGAGAAGGTCATAGACCACCTGCATCTTTTCCCCATAGGCCTTGCCTCCTTCCACGAGATTATGCTCTGTCAATCGATCCTCACTGAGACTTGACATGCCCAATCCACCGACGATGAAACCCCAACCACTGATCAGGGTCTGGGAATACCCTTCGATTACGAAAACCTCGTCGTAGGGGTACTTGTCGGTTATCCAGAAACCGCCCTGGTCGCTGCCGTGAATGGAGTCATCCATACTGTCTTGCGGCAGCCCATGGACCATGGCCAAGCCGGCCATGACCGAAATGTCCGCGTGGACATGTTCGACGAGTACGACTGTCCCTTCCGGCGCTCCCTTGATCAGGGCATTCATGCGCAGATTCTTCGTATCGGTAATGTGCCAATACCTGGTGTCGTACTCTGTCGAGTATTCCGTCTCCAGCTGGAACTGCTCACCGGGGATATCGATAGCCCTGGTAAGCTTACCACCGGTGAACTGGTTGTTGAGGACCGGCAGCTCTTTCGTTAGCGGCGCTTTTTCCGGCCCGCAGGCTGTCAGGAAAAGGATTGCCAGAAGAGCTCCAAGGATCGCCAACAAAACACTAAACCGTTTCATGGATCTCTACCTACCTTTCTTTTTTTCTCTCATCAAAAAATCGAACCAAACCAGTTCGAAGTCGATATGATACATTATTAAGGCTAATTTGTCAAACTATAAGTTATTTTAATAAATTATTGATTTAAAATTTAGGATATTTTTTGTGAGGACTCACTTCTTTATAGGATTCTTTGTAATTTGAAACAAATTGTTTCTCAGTACTCTCGAATCCTGCCTGCCTCGCGGCAAGGCGGGCGACCACTAACGTGGGCTATAAGCAAGCGTCAAACGGGATATCTAGTATTTTGGGTTTTATTCTATTTACTTCTTCTTACTTTGGTTTGCTTTGTGGTGGCCTTTTTGGAAAAACTTTTTACTCGCATTTCGAATATTGAATGCATTAGTGTTTTTCTGTACTTCCTGCGGCCAATATGGTTTCATGCATTAATTATACCATCTTATCCAAGTAATAAATGGGTGTTAAAATTTATTTATGGTTAAAAAGCTAAGCAAAATAGAAATCGCAGACTCTCCTTTAAGAAAGGGTTTGGGGCTAATTGGCTGGAAAGATTTTCACGGATATGGCGGGATGTTGTTAAAAAACGCGAACGCTATCCATACTTTTTTCGTCCGGTTTCCAATTGACGTGGTTTTCCTTGATAAGGACTTCAAAGTTGTAAAAACGGTTGAAAGCTTGAAACCTTTTCGTTTTAGCCCTATCGTCTGGAAGGCCAAACACACCCTTGAACTCCCAGCCGATACAGTCAAAAAACACTCAATAAAGGTTGAAGATAAGTTGGATTTGTTTTAATATTTAAACCCGATGAAAAAATTTGTACTTATTTCAATTATAATAGTAGTGGTTGTCGGTCTCTTCTTGGCAATAACCGTCCAAGATCCCGAAGACAAAAGTGAAGTGAAATCTAGTCAAAAGGAGGTAGGTGTGAATTATAAACAGTACAGTTCTTCTCCGGAAATTTTAACCGAGGCGGAAAGGATGGGAAAGAAAGCTTATTTTGAAACAAGTCTTGGTAATTTTACCATCAGTCTTTTTGGGGATAAGGCACCAAAAACTGCGAGCAATTTTATTTTTCTCGCCAAAGACGGCTTTTATAATGGGCTCACCTTTCACCGAGTAATTGCCGGCTTTATGATACAAGGGGGAGATCCGGCCGGAAACGGAACCGGTGGCCCCGGTTACCAATTTGAAGATGAGTTTAATGCTTCTTTAACTTTCTCAAAGCCGGGTATTTTGGCGATGGCCAACTCCGGACCGGCAACAAACGGCAGTCAGTTTTTTATTACCGTTGCCCCCACGACGTATTTAAATAACAAGCACACTATTTTTGGCGAGGTGACCGAAGGCTACAGCGTGATTGAAAAAATATCCCAAGTTGCCGCCGACAGCCAGTCAAAACCGCTGGAAGCGGTGGTTATCAAAAAAGTGGAGATCAAGTAAAAGCGGCCACAAATCTCAACACCTCCTCTTTGATACATTGCTTATTTGAATTTAAGGAGTAGACTAAAGATAGTGACTGAAAACGTAATTGATTTTATTTCCTTTCATAATGCCCACATATTAGACCCGGAACTTACCGCCAGCTTCGAGGCTATTTCCGCTTTTGCCGCCAGGAAAAATATCGCCCTGGAAGATCTATCGATCGAAAAGCACCGTCTTCCCTTCATCAACTGGTGCACTAGTCTCAACAGCTCTCAAACCTAGATCTAGCCCGAAATTCTATTGATAATACAGTAGTATTTGCTTTTTCCGCTTCTTTGTGCTAAACTTCGCTAGTTGAATTAGAATACGAGCTAATACAATGCACTTCCTTCGCAGTTTTGCATAGGTATCTTTGAAATTAGCTCACCGCCCGCCTAGACTGCCGTCAGGCTTGTCGGGCAGGCCTAAGATTTCAAAGTTCTTGCAAACCACTTTCAAGACTCTTCTTAGTTTTTCTCTTTCAATAAATTATGGATAAACGAAATGCAATTAGTTTTGGCAAACACCGCCGAGGGTTTGGTAAAAGAAATTTTAATAAGTTTGCTAATGGGGGTAGTTACAGTTACCCAAAAAGTTACTCAGACGCGAGAAGGTATTCTAGCGGGCCTAAAAGCGAACTGGGAGATGATTTAAGTATATTTATAAAGAAAGCAGTCGGGGCCTCCGACGAGGCTACTTACATCCCCCAAAACCAATTTGCAACCTTTAATATTGTAGAGGCCCTAAAACAAAACATTGCGGACAAAGGTTACGGAGAGCCCACCCCTATTCAGGATAAAGCAATTCTTCCTATTCTTGAAGGAAAAGATTTGATAGGATTGGCAACTACAGGCACCGGAAAAACTGCGGCTTTTTTGATCCCTCTAATCAACAAGATATGTAAGGACAGAAATCAAAGAGTTTTAATTGTCACGCCGACACGAGAGCTGGCGGGGCAAATAAACGAAGAGCTTCACATATTAGGCAGAGGAATGGAGATTTACTCCAGTCTGACCATTGGTGGGGCCGATATACATAGGCAGATTTCCGATCTTAGCCGCCGGCCCAGCTTTGTCATTGGCACGCCGGGTAGGCTCAAAGATCTTATCGAAAGAAGGACTCTGCATCTGGAAAATTTCCAAACTATAGTTTTGGATGAGGTAGATATGATGGTGGATATTGGTTTTATACGCGATATTAAATATTTTGTTTCGCTACTTCCAAGGCAGCGCCAATCGCTATTCTTTTCGGCCACTATCCCCTCGAAAGTGAGGGAAGTACTTGACGCCTTTGTGGTAAACCCGGTAACAGTGTCAGTCAAAAAGCAAGATACTGCGGAAAATATTGACCAAGATATCGTCAAAGTAGTAAGTAGAGACCAAAAACTGGACCAACTCCATGATCTTTTAAACAAAGAAGGCTTTAGCAAGGTGCTCATCTTTGGCCGTACCAAACATGGTATTGAAAAGCTTAATAAACAATTGACCGACCGAGGTTTCAAGGTCGGGGCGCTTCATGGCAATAGGACACAGGGACAGCGGCAAAAGACTCTGAAAAGCTTCAAGCAAGATGATATCAGCATACTTCTCGCTACTGATGTAGCCTCCAGGGGGCTTGATATTGATAATGTTTCCCACGTGATAAACTACGATCTACCGGAAACTTATGACGATTATATTCACCGTATCGGACGCACCGGACGAATGAATAAAAGAGGAACCGCGCTGACTTTTGTTGGCTAAAGATTTAAGACTAGTTAATCTTCAATGAGGTTTTCTCCACCTATCTCTAGTTTTGGAAGATCCTCCACAGCCGGACCATGAACAACCTTCCCCATTTTATCAAAACGAGATCCGTGACACGGACAATCCCATGATTTATCAGTGCTGTTCCAACCCACAGTGCAACCCATATGAGTACAAACAGCCGACACAGCATTTATTTTTCCTGTCTTCTTCCTGTAAAGAGCAACAAGTTTCCCTTTTTGATTTACAACCTTACCTTCGTCTGTTTTTAAATCCATAAAATCATCCCTTTTCTCCTTAATTATATGCTTTTTGTAACCCTCTGCTATTTCGAGACGTGAAGGACTATATAAATCTTTCCAGATACTTTCTTCTCCGCTGATTTGTTCTGTTAATATTCTTGCGGAAACAAAACTGGTAGTCATACCCCACGCACCGTAGCCGGTTGTCACAAAAATCCTTTTAGAAAGAGGGAACCGACCAATATAGGGAACTCTGTCTTGCGGCATACAATCCTGGGCCGCCCATTTATAATCAATGGCCCCTACGTTAAAATATTCGCGGGCGTATTGTTCCAACTTTTGATAAGCGCTGTTCGCATCTGTGATTTCTTCTGCGGGGTGGTGGACTCCTCCAATGATTAGCCACTTCTTTTTACCACTTATATGAGGCCTAAAGGAAATATCTTGGCCACCTACTCCTATAAACATGCCCTGCGGCAGGCTAGATCCCGACTCGCAAGCTAAAACGTAAGAGCGGATTTGCTGAATTTGAGAAAATAGGCCGCCCTTATCATAAAAAGGAAAATTGGTGGCAACGATAACATGCTTTGATTTTAAATTACCTTTGTCTGTTATTACACTGCACGAGTCTCCGCTTTCTTTTATATCTAGGGCTTTAGTTTTTTCAAAGATATAACTTCCGTTGCCGTTAATCCTAGCTGCTATTGAGATAAGATATTTTCGCGGGTGAAAGTAAGCCTGGTTTTCAAATTTAATTGCGCCCTGGATTTTAAACGGAACCGCAATTTCTGAAACAACAAATGAGGCTGGAAGACCCAACTCTTTAGCTATTTCTACTTCCCTTTTGATTTCTTCCGCTCCCTTTTTTGTTCTGGCATAAGTATATGCGGGAGTTTTTTGAAAATCACAATTAATTTTTTCATAAGACGCAATTCTTTCTAATTCGGCGATTGCCCATTGATTGGAGTCAGCGTATATTTGGGCTTTTTCGTATCCTAGGGAATCTTTCAAGTATGCGTACTTTAATTCATGTTGGGAAGTTACTTTAGCTGTCGTATTTCCGGAAGTACCGGCGGCTATATAGGTTGCTTCAACTAAGACTACTTTTAAATCTTGGCGTTTTAGAAAATAAGCAGCATTCAGCCCTGCTATTCCTCCGCCTATTATCACCACATCTGTTTCAATCTCTCTTTTTAATTCCGGGAAAGAGGTAAGCGGTGTAGTCCCCATCCACAATGATTCCACGGTCTTTGGCAACATTTCTTTTTTCATAAAGTTAAAAAAGATTTTACTTTAAAAAGTAAATTTGGAAGGCGTAAAAGCCGTGGATGAGGGCAATAATAATCAAAACCACCCAAACAATTTTCGTATGAATAAAACGAACCTGTTTATTTCCCGTCTTCACAAGTGTAATTCCAAGAGAAATTTGAATCAATACAAGAAGTAAAATGATCATCCCAAGCCAAACATGGAGAGGCTTAGTGAAAACGGTTGGTTCTGACAGGATCATTGGACAACTACCTTCCCAGTCATTGAAGGATGAATCCTGCAATGGTACGTGAAAGTACCACTTTGATCGAACGTGTGCTTAAAAGTCGCTCCGGGATCAATATTCCCGCTGTCGAAAATGTTTGAGTCCGACACGACTGTGTGAGTAACAGAATCATTATTTGTCCAGGTCACAACTGTGCCTTTTTTAACTGTTAATTCTCCCGGTTTGAAGCTAAAATTTTCAATTGAGACGCTGTTTGGCACGTTAGTTGTTTTTGTTCCGCTGCTTGTTGATGTTTTGGAACCGCTACCTCGAAAAAAGAAGAAGCCTGCGATGCCTAAAATAATTAAGATGGCGGCTACTACCAATATATTTCTCATTGTTCTCTTATCATAAATTTAAAATTAGTTGCCGTCAATAAACAGGCAAGGAGATAAAATTACTTAGACCCTTCTATTTTTAAAGGCAAATGCTGAAACCGCGCCAAAAAGGGCGATTAGGGAAGCAATCTTGACCGTTACGTCAATACTATCCGTGAAGCTTTGCTTTGATTGTGTTCCTATTTCATTGCCGATTTTTTGAAATTTGGCTAGCAGCTTTTTTTGTAAAGCAGCTACCGCTTCTGCCTGAGCTTTGGCGGCCAATCTTGGATCTAGAAATTTATTTGTTTGCGCTGAAGAAGCGGCCATTGCTTTTTGTATTTCTGCCTTTATTGCCTTTTCCATATCGGCTTTCAACTGGGTCTCAACCGCCGCTTGTTGGTTTAAATAATTTCCTTTTTTAGTAACATCGACTATTGCCTGCCTGGTATCTACCGGTAGCCCCTGAATAGTTTGGAGATTTTTATCTATATTTGTCGCTATTTGCGTTTGCAAAAAAGCTCCTAAGATTGCGATACCCATAACTGATCCAATTTGTCTCGTTGTCGAAAATACACCGGAAGCCCCGCCTGCCTCGCTTTCCGGAATATCAAGTAGAGTAATATTTGCCAGTGGTGACATGGAAAGGCCAATCCCCAATCCAGTTACAACGAAAGGAAGTATAAGCTCGCTTTCTGTGGTATTAACTTTAAGGAACCCAAGCAAATAAAATCCAATTGCCATTACCGCCATACCGGCGATGATAAAGTATTTCGCCCCAATTTTGTCTGACAGCCTTCCGGCAACAGGTGCTGAGATCATTATCGCTATAGCGAGAGGTAGTATCGTTATACCAGCTTTTATGGCTGAAAATCCTAAAACGATTTCTAAGTATAGAGGCAAAAGAAAGAAAGCCCCCATCATGGCAAAACTAAGAACTGCTCCGGAAAAACTTCCGACCGAAAAATTTCTTTTTTTGAAAAGGCCGAGGTCGACAAGCGGATCGGATATTCCCCGACTCTCATAAATAACAAAAATAATTCCAAGAATTATCGAAAATAAAAATATTACTGGGATAGCGCCAATATTGCCGATATTAGTAAAGACTACTTCTTTCCCAAATAAAACGAATTGGTCGTTAGGATGCAACCAACCGTATTTTTGGCCTTCAATAAAACCAAACGTAAGCAGGAATATCGAGGATGCAGACAGAATAATACCGAGAAAATCGATACTATGTTTCTTCGTCGTATCCATAGATTCCGGGATCAGGGTTGCAAACAAAAAAGCGACTATACCCACCGGGATATTTACATAAAAAACGTACCGCCAAAGCTCCCTTATCCCAAGAAAGCTGTTTATTCCGCTTCCCAAACCGTTATCAGTTAAATAACCGCCAATGATTGGTCCCAAAACTATCGCCAGTCCCGCAACCGCGCCCCAGACGCCAAAGGCAATTCCTCTTTCCTTTTTCTTAAAATTTGCTACCAGCAGTGAAAGAGTCGCCGGCATCATCGCCGCACCGCCGATTCCCTGTATGACTCTTAAGAGAACAAGTTGAGTTACATTTTGAGAATAGCCACAAAGGAAGGAACCTACAACAAATAAAACAAGGCCTCCCATAAAGAATTTTTTACGACCGAAGCTGTCGCCAAGTCTACCCAAGGTAATTAGAAATACGGCAAATGTAAGAAGATACGCATTGTTTACCCATTCCATCTGGGCAATAGTGGCATTAAAATCGACTAGTATTTTTGGGATAGCAAGATTCACGACATTACCATCAAGCAAAATCATGAACAGAGAGGAAGCGACGGTGAAAAGTGTCAGCCATTTTCTATTTTTTCTGAAAAAAGTTTTTATGCTTTTCATTACTTTAAACTAACAAAACCCAAATAAGGCGTTATTTTAACATTTTTATTGATTATCTTCTAGTAATTAAAAAGGCGTCTAGCTCACCAGCTCCCAAATCTAATTTTTTGGAAATAGTTTTACCTAGATCTGGTATTATTATTTGTTATGAGAATTATCCTAGCTTCAGTTTCTCCAAGAAGAAAGCAGGTAATGGAAGGTTTAGGTCTACCATATATGGTAAAGCCTTCTGGTTTTGACGAGAGAAGTATAAATATCAAAGATCCGGCGAAACTAGTAGAAAGACTAGCTTTAGAAAAAGCCCGAACCGTGGCAAAAGAAAATCCGGATGCCCTGGTTATTGGCGCTGATACATTGGCAATGATTGGAGAGAAAATTGTCGGTAAGCCCAAAGATCTGGGAGAAGCAAGGCGCTTTTTATTGATGGCTGCAGGAAAAGAAATTAAAGATTTCAATGGTGTGGCCGTAATTTACCAAGGGAAAGAAAAATCAGCTTCTGTTACCGGTTTTGCGAAAATGAAAAAATTCGGAGACAGGGAAATTTCAGATTATTTTAGTCGGATTGATCCTTTGGATAAAACCGGAGGATTTGCCGCAGATCCGGCGGGAGGCGGCGAATTTATGGAAAGTTATAAAGGAGAACCGGGTCAAGAACTTGGATTGCCACTTGATACTTTAAAGAAACTATTAAGTACTTTTGGGGTAAGAGTATAGATGGGTAATCATTAGTTATTTTCCAGCAATTTCTTCGCCGTTCTTTCTGCCCCCGGTCTGGAACAAAAAAACGGGCGGATATAACCTGATATATCCACCCGCCATGATTGCGCGATCTCACCTTACTTCTTTACTATCTTTCCATTCTCAAATTTCCCTATCTCCTTCCCATCGGAGTTAACGATCACTCTCTCACCATTCCAGTTGGTTTTTATATCGCCGACCCTATTTCCGCTATCATCCTGAATCTCTTGCCGGCTAAAGTCCCACCTATCGCTGTCAAACTTACCGGAGACCACTCGGCCGGCCTTTGTTCCAGAAGAATCCTTCATCACTTGGTCGTTAGAAAACGTGGCATCTGATAGCGAGCCTACCTTCCTACCGGAAGAATCTCTGAGGTTCCTTTCCCCCCAGAAATTGGTCCTATCGACCCTTGATGCCTGTAAAAGAGGGTTGGTTGCGGGCTCTTCTTTAGCACTACTATACCCTAAACCGCCGTAATCTCCATATCCATAGCCGCCAACGTATGCAGTTCCAGTAGTCTTCTGTTGGCTACCTCCCCCTCCCGCTGCCTTCACAACTTGGTATATTATTCCGAAGACAATCTCACCTAGGAGAAAGGCCGAAAGCCAAATCAAAAAGCCTTCAAGGAAGCCGATTTCGAGATTCCGAAACCACTCTAGCGCGGAGTACAGCCATGGGTCGTCTATAAGCTTTGTTCTCAATGCCTCCATATCGGTTTCCCGAAGAATCTTTTGGCCGAACACGGCTCCCCACACTCCAGCACCAGCCACAGTCAGCGGTAGGATTAGAAGCGGAAAAGCCCGAGAGAAAACCACTTTCTTCAGAATCCACAAGAGAAAAGCTGACACCGCAATGAAAATCACTAGCCCAATAAAGGCTAGAATGATAGCCAGCAATCCTAGGATTAAGAATAAGACGGATTCGATCAGACTTGCGTCTCCGGAGTCCATCCTGCTCCATAAGTCAGAGACCCAATTCCAAGCCGAATCTGTACCACTTGGAGATCCTTCAGATCCAGCTGGGGAGGAAATCACTAGTACAATAAAAGCTATTGCGCCGGCCAATAGAAGGTCTATAAGCAGCAGCTTTTTCATCGGCCCACACCTCCAGTTGTCAGGGTGCTTTATCTCCCTCCTCTAATCAGCCTCGGTATAGCACTTTTGAATTTAATTGTCAATTGTAACCGACACTTGTTTGCTGATTGTTTATTTTTTAAATGTTAAAATAACCAGTATGGTCACCAAAGTTGATGTATCAAATAAGAATTTAACTGAAGCTATAAATGAAGCCATCGCACCTTTAGGTGGAATTTCAGCTTTTATAGGCCCTGGCGATAAAGTCTTTTTAAAGCCAAATTTCAATACCAGTGATCCCTTTCCAGCCTCGTCAGATTTAGCATTGCTACAGGCTGTCTGCCAGATTGTCTCCTTACAAAAACCGAGTGAAATAATTTTGGGAGACTCGCCTACGTTTTTTGGAAACTCCAAAAAATATTTTGAAGACACCGGCGCAAAAAACTTAGAATCCGAATTTGAAAACCTAAAAGTTGTCTTTTTAAACGATGAGCCTTGGATTTCTAAACCAATTCCGAAAGGAAGGTTTCTTAAAAAAGCCTCTATCCCCGCGTTTATCGAAAACATTGACAAAATAATTTATTTACCTTGCCTTAAAACCCATTCCTGGGCCCAATATACAGGCGCTTTAAAACTAACAGTTGGACTACTTAAACCAATTGAAAGATTAAAACTGCACTCCGGTCACCTGCAGGAAAAAATTGCCGAGCTAAATAACCTAATATCCCCAAATTTAATAATTATGGATGCCCGGTCTTGTTTTATTAATAAGGGTCCCACACATGGTGAGATAAAAAAGCCAAACTTAATTTTAGCTTCAAAAAGCCGGGTAGAAATTGACATTGAAGGAGTAAAAATAATCCAAAGCTACCAGGGCAATTCGCTAGAAGGAATCGCTGCACTAGAACTTCCCCAAATAAAAGCAGCTAAAGCTTTAAATATAAGCTAACCTTTTTACTTTTAAATTATTTTGATATAAAATCTAAATACTTTTAGTTAGGCAGTCCGATTAGGTTTCGGGCGAAGCGATCGGCTTCTTTTTCTTGATCAGCGATTTCGGTTTTTGACTGCTTTCGACCAATTGAATTTCGGTGACTTAATAAAATATGCGCTAACTCATGGGCCACTTCATAAACCTGATCAACTTTTGGTTGCCGGAAAAGTTCATCGCTTAAGAAAACAATAAACTTGCCTTTCAGTTCATCGCCGCGAAAGACAAAGCCCCAAGCATCAGGAAACGAATTAACAATCCAAACATTTTTGGTTATAAAATCGACCTGTTTGGCATTTAGAAGTGAAATTACATCGCAGACTAATTTTTTAACGGCCGAATTACCAATTATTTTATTACCAAATTTTTTGCTTATTTCTTGAAGATTTTTAGACATGCAGAATATATTTACTTAAGCTTTGCTTTCCCAGTAGCTTTCTGCTTCTTGCTCTAGTTTAGTAAGTCTAGTGTAATAATCGGGGAATTCATTTAAATGGGCCAGGGCAATTTTGCCGGTCATCACGGAATCATCATTAGTAACATTGGTAGCCGGGTCACACAGCCCATGTTCCAGCTCGACATTTATACCGATACGAAACTGTTCCACATCAAATTTGCTCCAATCTATTCCAAGTCTCTCACCAACACTCTTTGCTTCTTCAGCGCTAAATTCGCCTCTTCCAGCCATAATATTCACCTCCTTAAAGTTTTTTATTCAAATTCTATTGTTTTCAAAATCAAATCAAATATTTGGTTTGTTTGTGAACTGGAAGTAGTGTCCTCGAACCTGTAGCTCAAACTGACAGCAAAATGATAGTCGTTTTTAGTAAAAACGGCCAAAATTACTCTTTTGCTTAAATCCTCTGTACTTGCCAAAGCTTTAGGGAAAAATCCACTGTTATAAGAAAGATAAAGTTCATCCGCTTTCACGCAAGCTACTTCCACCGCTTTTTTCGATGTCGCCTTAAAACCTTTAATTCCCTTTGAGATATTCTTGGTTTTGTTAAAGCTGAAGGCCACTGTTCCATCAGATAGCTCTAGAGAGTCTTCCTCATCCTTAATTACTTCCCAGCTAGAAGGATGCTTGAAAGAATAGTTATAGGTAGAATTTTTGTACAAACTCCATTCCCGTGTTGCCATCTTATCGCTTGCCGAAAAGTCCTGAGTGCAATTTGAGATTAGCGTTTTCTGATCTCCCATCTTATCAAGCTCCGATTCCAACTGCCCGATTTTACTCTCGTAAGATTTTTGCTTACCAAAAAGATCCTTGCTGAAAACATAGCTTTTAACCGTAAAAAATAAAATAACCGTCGAGAAAAAAAGTATTAATAATAGCTTTGTTCTTTTGGATATCATTTACCAGCTGCCTCCTCCCCGGCAAAATACTTCATCTCTTATATTCTAGCAAAAACTAGCCCAAAAAATAATGTATAATAGAATTAAACCTATCTGCCATGAAACAGATTTTGAATTTTCGACCGCATCTATCCTACCTGCATTTAATTATCTTAATTCTTAGTATTGGCGCTATCTTTGTAATTATCGCAAATAGCCTAAAAATAGGCTCTTTAAATAAAATCGTGAAAAACTTAGAAAGGGAAGTTCAAGGCTTAACCCAAATCGCCAAAAGCCTAACCAGAGAAAATGTGAGTTTAAAAAATGAAGATACCCGTAGCCAATTAAATGCTTTTAACGATATTTTAGGAAAATACGAAGCAGTAAAAGAAAAAACCGCGAGTTATAAATCCAAAGGAGTAAATGTAGAAAGTGTCGAAAAGGAATTGCCTAATACTATTAATCTTATTTTAGGCAAAAAATACCCCGAGGCCGATAAAATTCTTACTCAAATGGATGCAGATTTGGAAAATCTATGGAAAGCCAAGCAAGCATCTGATGCAGCTGCCCGCGCCAAATATTCCTCACCAACCTGTTCGGGCATTCCAAGCAGCGGTTATTGTTATACTTCAATTAAAACCGCGAGTGGTACTTTTTTGGTTCATATTGTTGCTTTAAGTCTATCTAAAACAGTAATCACCGATACTGCCAACCCGAACGATTGTGCCGACAATTGCCCAACCAAACCACTTCTCTCTTACGTCAGAGACAATGGTGCGTCAATTGGAATAAACGGCACTTATTTTTGCCCGCCGGATTATGCTTCGTGCGCCGGAAAAGTAAACACCTATGATATGAGCGTTTATAATTCAAACCTTAATAAGTGGTTAAACCAGGGGACTCTTCCCTGGTCCAATCGAGCAATGATGGCTTTTACGGCAGGCGGCACTGTTTTTTACCCAAAAACTAGTTCTTTTTCCGGTCTAAGCGGGCTCAGAGGAGCAATTGTAAATTTTCCGGGGCTTGTTGCGAACGGAGCAAATATCGTTTGGAATTACCAGTTAACCAGCGCTCAATTAACCAAAGGCACTCGCGGTGGAATTGGTATAAAAGGAGACACAATTTATTTAGTAGTAACTAGCAGCGCTTCAGTACCGGATCTAGCTTCAATAATGATGGCCTTAGGAGTAAATTCGGCATTGAACCTGGATGGCGGCGGTTCTTCCGCTCTTGTCTACAACGGCGCGTATAAAGTCGGACCCGGCCGATCTCTCCCAAATGCTATTGTCTTCAAATAAGGAAAATTAAAACACGCTGGCAAGCTAACAAGGTAGCAACAAATTTATCGTTTTACCAAACGGTTGAAAAGAGGAAGAGCAATCGAAAGTGTCACAGCGCCAAAAACAAATAGAATTAATATTTCATTTCTAACATCCATAAATCCTCCCCCCAAAATAATTACTTTCCGTAAGGCCTCGATGGCATAAGTAAGAGGCAAAAGATGAGCAATTTGCTGCATTACTCCCGGCATTTGCTGGATTGGAAAAAACGCACCAGAGAGGAAAAGCATAGGAAATTGGAACATGAAAAGAAGCTGTGTAGCTGTTTCCTGCTCGCTTGCTGCAGCCGATACCAAAATACCTAAACCAACGAAAGAAAATATTCCTAAAAGAAGTAGCAACGCAACCAACAGCAGACTCCCATGAATAGTAACGCCAAAAAGAAGGATTGAGAGAGCCATTACAATAAACCCTTGGATTATCCCCCGGACTGATTGTGAAGTTGCCTTTCCCAAAATAATCGAAAGCCGCCGAACCGGAGCAACCAATATTCCGTCCAAAGTCCCTTGCTCGTTCTCCCGAGAAACCGAAGCAGCAAGCCCGGTTAACACCGCTGTCATCACCACCATTGCCATAATTCCCGGTGCCACAAACTCAAAATAATTTGACTGTCCACTAATCAAACCGACAACTTTTGATTTTACCGGTTCAATAAATGAGAGTGGGGAGGATTGATTTACTTGAGGCACTTTAGTAGCCACCAGTACTGATTCAATTTTCTTTCCCCCAATCTGTTTTCCAAAACCCTCAATGGTTTGAGCCAGTACCTGAACAGTAAGGGCGGAAATCTGAGGATTGGATTGGTCTTCGACAATGGTTATTTCCGCTTGCTGATTTGCATTTAAATCTTTAGAGAAGTTTGCCGGTATAAATAATCCGCTGTTAATTTGCTGCTCTTTAATCCCCACCTTTATCGCGTCTAGGGAAGGATAATCTTTAACGATGAATACATTACTTCCGTTTGTTTTTAACTCTCTAACTAGCTTCACTAGCTGCGCACTTACTTGCGAATCGTCCTGATTAGAAATACCGATTTTAATATTTTTGAGTGAGTTTTGACTGGGAAAAATAAAACCGGTGAGTGTCATCATGAAAATTGGCATTATTATAAAGGTTATGAGTCGCAGCCTGTCCCGAATAAACTCAGTTAAATCTTTTTTTGCAATTTTCCACGCATCTAAAACTAAATTAATCATTTTTTAGAAATGCCTTCCTCTTCTCGTCGGGGCCTGCTTAACCACCACGTCACGCGTTTCCTCACCGGTGATTTTAAGAAATACATCTTCTAGGGTTGGTTTTTCGACTTTCGGGACCAACTTCTTAAGATTTTCAACCGTATCTAGAGCCGCAATTTTTCCATGATCAACGATTGCCACCTGGTCGGAAAGAGCCTCAGCTTCATTCATATCATGAGTTGTAAGAACAATAGTTATTCCTTGATCATTCAATTCCCGCAAAAAACTTCTGATTACATGAGTGGTTTGGGGATCGAGCCCAAGTGTTGGTTCGTCAAGAAAAAGGACTTCTGGCTCGGTCAGAAGTGCCCGAACAATATTTATCCGCTGTTTCATACCAGTGGAAAAGGTACCGACCTGATGGGTACGCCACTCACTCATGTGTAACCTATCCAGCCAGCGCTCCGAACGCTCTCTTATTAATTTTCGTGGTAAATGATAGAGGGAACCAAAAAATTCCAAGTTTTCATCAGCGGTAAGATGATTGTAAAGAATCACTTTCTCCGCTACCAAACCGATGTGTCTTCGAACTTGATCTTGCGCTCGTACGACATCAAAACCGCCGACTTTTGCTTCACCGCTAGTTGGAAGAGAAAGTGTAGTGAGAATCCTTATTGTGGTTGATTTTCCGGCTCCGTTCGGGCCCAAAAAGCCAAAAATCTCTCCTTTTTTGACATCAAATGTCATATCGTCAACAGCGGTGAATTTTCCGAATTTCTTTACCAGATTTTTTACTTCGATAATTGGTTGGGGATCTTCCATGAATAAATTATTCTACAGAAAAAATCAAAAGAAGGGAAGGGGTAAGGATGTCCTCGCCCCTTCCAAAGAAATGCGCTCTAAATCAGGCAACCACTACTTTTTTGGTGCCTTTTTGTTTCTCCACTCTCCCAACAATGGACGGTGCGTAGCCCAAACCCTCCAAGAAACGGACTAAGCGGGCTGCGTCTTTCTTGCTTACAACTGCCACCATCATCAGCCCCATGTTGAAGATGGAGAACATCTTCTTATCAGAGGTTCCGCCTACCTCTTGTACTTTCCGGAAAATCACTGGAACTTCCCAGCTTTTCCGGTCAAGCGTTGCGCAAAGACCAGCCGGGAGTATGTGGGCTAGTTTTCCTCTCTCCCCCAAACCACCACCGGTAATATGAGCCCAACCACGGATGCTTGGGAAAGCAGCGTTGGCCTTAAGCACCGGTACAGTATAGATGGGGGTTGGTCGAAGTACCTCCTCAGGGGTGAGACTAACCCTCCCAGCTGCGACTTCATCAGGTGGGAAAGCAAGACGGATTTCGCCAAAACCGTTACTACCACCTCCTTTTGAAGGAAGAGAGACGAGTAAATCGCCGTCCCGAATATCTCCCCCGCGGCGCAACTTACCGAAATCGTGAACGCCGTTGCAAACCCCCACCAACTCGTAGTGGGAATCTACGTAGAACCCCGGCATTTCTGCTGTCTCACCTGAAATGTAAGGTATCCCACCTGCAAGTTTGCACCCTTCGACTACCCCCTTGGTAACCTGCGCAAATACCTCTGGATCAATCGTATTGGTACCACGATAGACAGAGAAGCTAATCGGTATGATGTCCCAACGGGCCTGATCGTCTGCACACATTGCTACCAGATCTATCCCAACCGATCCGGGAATGCCACATGCTGCAGCGTATATCAGTTTAGTTCCAACCCCGTCAGGAGCGGCTGTTATTATGGGGCGCCTGAAGTGCCTAGGAAACGCCATGCGCGTATCAATCCCAGGCAGCCCGGAATCCACAACAACCGTTTTGCCAAAGGTCGCCTGCATTTGCGCAAAGGCTTCTGCACTAGCGGCATCTCCCCTGGCAAGTGAAACGCCACCTCCGTAGCAATCAAGATCTTCACTGGCCATTGCATTACTCTCCTTCCCCTTGGAAAACAAAAAACTACCCTTGTTTGAGCAGCTTACTTCCAGGATTTAATTTAACACAAATTTGCTAAGTTGGGAACTTTTAGTGAAAGTCTTCTTCTTCTATATCGGTAATCACATTGTGAGGATGGCTTTCGCGCTGTCCTGCCGATGTTACTTGGCGATAGTTTACTTTCCAAAGATCTTCGATTTTTTCGGAACCATAATATCCGCAAGCTGTCCGCAAAGCGGCGATTAATTTTTTTATCACTAACCCCACCGACCCTTTATAAGGTACTTTAGCCGAAATTCCTTCCGGCACTTCTTTGGAAAAATAACGATCGGTACCTCTAGTTTTAATCGCTTCCAGAGAACCCATGCCACGATATTTTTTATAACGACGGCCGTCAGTACTAATCATAACATCACCCGGCGCTTCATCAGTTCCTGCCAACATATTACCCAGCATTACACAATTTGCCCCGGCAGCCAAGGCTTTGGTAATATCGGCCGGGTAAACAATCCCACCGTCTGCAATCAAGGGTACCTTTTTAGCTTTGGCTACTTTGGCACACTCTAATATAGCTGTAAATTGGGGTACCCCCACACCGGCTACATCCCGTGTTGTACAAATTGAACCGGCGCCAATACCCACTTTAATCGCGTCTGCACCTTTTTTAATCAAATCGGCCGCCGCAGCAGGAGTAGCAATATTACCAACAATAATTTGCACTTTAGGAAATGCTTTTTTCAAAATTAATACCGCTTCCAAAACATTTTTATGATGGGCATGAGCAGTATCCATTACTAAAATATCAACTTCCTCCTTTACTAAAGCGGCCGCTCTCGGCAACATTTCTTCACCGGCGCCAATTGCAGCCGCCACCAAAAGACGCCCTTTGTGATCTTTAGAAGCAAATGGATACTCTTTCATTTTTATCAAATCACGCCAAGTAATCAGCCCTTTTAAATTACCTTCCTCGTCAATAATTGGTAATTTTTCGATTTTGTGTTTTTGTAGAATTTTTTCAGCCTTTTCCAAACTTATTTTTTCATCAGCAGTCACCAAATTTTCGCTAGTCATAACTTCACTTACTGGTTTATTTAAATCAGTTTCTAACCAAAGGTCGCGTTGGGTAACGATCCCCTTAAGCTTTCCGGCATTAACAATTGGAATTCCGGAAATACCATGTAAAGCCATCATTTCTTTAGTTGATGCTAAACTTGCTTTCGGAGGTAAAGTAATCGGCTCGTTTACCACCCAAGACTCGCTTCTTTTTACTTTTCGAACTTCTTGCGCCTGATCGGCAATCGGCAGGTTGCGATGAATAACCCCTAGTCCCCCAAAACGAGCTAAAGCAATTGCCATCGGCCCTTCAGTAACTGTATCCATTGCCGCCGAAATTATCGGAATATTGAGTTTTATTTTGGATGTTAATTGAGCGGTTACTTTGACCCCGCTAGGAATTACTGCTGATTTAGCCGGTTCAAGAAGAATATCGTCAAAAGTTAAAGCTAAGCCTTTAAAACGGTCTACCATTAGAGATTATATAACAGAAAGGCAAGGATTTGGCAAATAGTATTAAATTAGAGGATTACTCAAAGAAAGCTTGATGGTGGGCACTGCAGGATTTGAACCTGCGACTTCTGCGATGTGAACGCAGCGCTCTACCACTGAGCTAAGTGCCCAAGCAAAAAACATTTTAACAAATTTCCCCTTGCGTCGCAATTACTGCTAGCTTTATAATTAAGTTAATATTTAAGAATTAATCTTCGCATGGAAGAACAAAAATCCTCTATCTGGTCCGTAATAGTTGATATAATCGAGACAATAGTGGTAGCAGCCGCTATTTTTGTAGTGGTTTATTTATTTCTTCTCCAACCCCATCAAGTAAAAGGTTCTAGCATGGAACCAAATTTTTACGATAATGAGTATATCCTGACTGATAAAATCAGTTACCGCTTCAGTAAGCCAGTAAGAGGCGACGTAATTATTTTTAAAGCCCCTACAGATCCGGATATTGATTATATTAAAAGAATAATTGCCCTACCGGGAGAAAAAATAGAGATAAGAAATGGTAATATTGTGATTTTCAATTCCGAAAATCCTAAAGGATTTACTCTTTCCGAACCTTATGAAATTATGGAACCTATTGTGGGCGGTTCGAAATTAAAAGAAGGTCAAATTGTCGAAGTACCGACTGATAGTTATATTGTATTCGGTGATAACCGAACTCACAGTTACGACTCAAGAGAATGGGGATCCCTAAAGAAAGATCAAATCATTGGTAAAGCTTGGTTACGTTATTGGCCAATCTCTCAGTTCACTTTTATAAAAACTCCAACCTACCACTAAGAAATCAGCTTTTTGTGGATATTTTCAAGTTGCTCGCTTGTGGAAAAAATCAGAAGCAGTCTTCCCCCTTTGGACGAACGGTATAGTTTTGTTTTGCACCCAGTTAAATTAGAAATTTCCTGCTCCATTTTGGCTACATCTTCGGAATATTGATACTCCCTTTTAGTACGTGGTTTTATTTCCGCCTTAGCTTTCATTCGCCGTACCAGCTCTTCTGTAGAACGCACCCCCAGATTTTCGGATAGAATCTTTTTATACCCGTCAATCATCAAATTTAAATCTTCCAGCCCTAAAAGAGCTTTGGCATGCCCTTCGGTAATTGCGGTTGAAAGTAAACCATCCTTTAGGGCATCGGGTAGTTCAAGAAGCCGTAGAGAATTGGAAATGTATGGACCGCTTTTCCCAACGCGTTGACCTAATTCCGTAGCAGTGAGACCAAATTCTTCAATTAATCTTTTGTAGGCTTGAGCTCGCTCAATTGGATTTAAATCCACCCGTTGTACATTTTCAACCAAAGCCATTTCCAGCATTCCTTGAGGGCTGGTTTCCCGCACTATACAAGGCAATCTCACCATACCTGCCAGCTTTGCCCCCCGCCAACGCCGTTCACCAGCTATGATTTGATATCCGGCTGGTGTTTTGGCAATCACCAAAGGTTCCAAAATTCCGTGCTCGCGAATTGATTCAGCAAGCTCTACCAAACTATCTGGCATTATTTGCCCACGCGGCTGTAAAGGATTAGGTTGTAAAATGTCAATATCAATGTCAACAGCTTCGGTAACTATATCAGCCATAATTATTTCTCCGTGCTTTTTACCTCAATAACACTTTTACCGGATCTTTTACGAGTAGCCACCACTCCAGGTCGGCTTGCAAATAATGTAAAATCACGACCTGTTCCTACACCTTCCCCAGCATGAAAGCGATTCCCTTTTTGACGGACAATTATTTGTCCGGTCTTAATTTTTTCACCTGAATACATCTTTACTCCAAGACGTTTACCGGCAGCTTTACTTCCTTGTCTTGCTTTTGAACCTCCTGTTTTTTTATGAGCCATTTTATTCCTCCTTTAATTACTTATTTTCTCAATCAATACTTTAGTCAAAACCTGGCGATGCCCCATCTTGCGATGATAACCAGTCTTAGCTTTATATTTATAAATCGTAATCTTATCTTGTTTTAGGTGATCAATTACCTTAGCTTTTACTTTAGCATCAATAAAAGGCGTGCCAATTTTCGCTTTGCCATCCTCAACCAATAGTAAAACTTGTCCAAAATCTATAGGTTTGTCTTTAGCAATATCTAACTTCTCCACTAGTAAAGTTTGGCCTTCCTCTATTTTATATTGTTTTCCTCCAGTTGAAATAACAGCGTACTTCATAAAATATAATTAATCCTGTTTAACTAATATAGGCTCTTTAGGGGTGGCTGTCAACTAGGAAAAACTGTATCAAACCCCTTGATTTGATCTTCTTGCCGACTCCACTAAACCAAGCAAAATAAACATAGATATAATTGAACTGCCCCCAAATGAAACAAACGGCAATGTAATACCAGTAACCGGTATTACCCCCATATTCATCCCGGCATTAATCACAAATTGTGAGAATAAAATTGATGCTGCTCCGAAGATGAAAAGCGATGCTCCCAGGTTTTTAGATGTTTGGGCAGTCTTCAAAAGGCGGAAAATTAAAAAAGCAAATATTACAATCAACAAGAATATCCCGATAAAACCAAGCTCTTCTCCGGTTGCGGCGAAGATGAAATCTGTACCTTCCTCGGGTAAAAAATTCAGCTGAGATTGTGTCCCCCGACCAAGCCCCCGACCAGTTAGCTCACCGCTTCCTAAAGCAATTAATGCTTGAGCCACGCTATAATTTGAACCGAGCGGATCTATGTTCGGATTTAGAAAAGAAAGCACTCTTTCCCGTTGGTAACCTTTTAAAAAATTCCATAAGATTGGGGCGGTTGCTAAAGCAATTAATGCAGTAGCAGCGAAATGTAAAAGATTTGCTCCGGCAATAAATACTAAAGAAATCCAAATTACTACTAAAATAAGTGCACTGCCCAAATCTGGTTGACTAAAAACAAAAATTAAAGGCAAACTCAATAAAAATATCGAAATTAAAAAATTTCGAAGCTTTTCTAGCGGATATTTGGCAAAAAAGGTAGCCAGTGTGAGTAGTAGAATTGGCTTAGCAATTTCTGACCCTTGAATTTTGAAAACGCCAAAATCCAACCAACGTACCGAACCGCGAGTTTCTACACCTACAATAAAAGTTAAAAGCAAAATTCCAACGACCAAAATATACCAAAGCGGCCAAAGGTGACTAATCACTTTGAAATCCAGGGAAGAAATTAAAAAAAATATAAAAACCGATATAAGAAAATAAACTAATTGCCTGGCAAATATTGAAGGATCACTGTCAAATGATATGCTATAAATCATTAAAAGCCCAAAACCTGAAAGGAAAATTGCCGGAAGAAAGAGCAGTAAATCAATCTTAAAAATTCTGCGAATCATTTTTAAACTTTTTCAACTTTAATCTCATCATGCTTAATTAGTCGTTGTGACAATGTTTCTTTTTTGATTAAATCTTCAAATTTTTCAGGCCAGGAAGGAAGATAAGCGACGACACGGTCATCAAAAGAAACGGCCGCTTTCTTACGCGATTCTTGAATCTGCCTGATTACCTCTCTTGCTTCACCTTCGGCCTTTAAATTTGGAGTAATTCTAATATCCAATTTTACTAATTCCTTTTGACTCTTATTATATTCAAGATTTTTCACATTAACTTCGCCTAGTATTACTTCTTCTATTCGCGGGTCTAGCTGCGTATCTAACTTACAAGTAAGTACCTGCAATGGCTGGCGTACCTTAATATTTTTTTCTTTTCGGATAGCAAAAACGGCTTCGACTATCTTTCTTGCTACATCCATCTGCTTTTCAATATCTTTATTTATTAAATCTTCCCTACACCCCGGCCAATTAGTCAAATGAACCGAAAGCTCTCCGGTTAAATTTGTATAAATTTCATCGGTTATAAAAGGAATCATCGGCGCTAAAACCTTCGAATAGACCACTAAAACCGTCCAAAGGGTTTGATACGCTTGTTTTTTATCCTTACTATTTGGAACAGTTGGGCCAACTCTCCCCCGTATTCTCCTTACGTACCAATTTGACAAATCATTTATCACAAACTTTTCTGCTTCTTCCACTGCTTTATCAGATTCGTAAGCTGGAGCATCTAAATGGTTGGTGATTTTATTTATACTGCTGTTCAACTTCGAAAAAATCCACCTATCTAAAATGTGCTCCGGTCTAATCTCGTCCTTTATAGGTTGCCATTTATCTACCCGTGCATAATTAACCAAAAAAGCATAGACATTCCAAAGACGAAGATGGAATGCGCGTCGAATATCTGTCGCAACATGATATCCAAAATTTACATTATTTTCTGGATTTGTCTTTAGGTAAACCCAACGCATTACATCTACCCCCATTTTTTCAGCCGCCTCGTCAAACCAAATTGCGTTACCTTTACTTTTATGCATCTCCTCACCTTTTTCATCTCTAACCTGACCATGACCTAATAGAACTTTAAACGGCGCTCTATTTTCTAATGCTGCCGACATAGCAATCAGCGAATAAAACCAATTTTTAAACTGACCGGGAAAAGATTCCGTAATGAAATCTGCTGGAAACCACTTTTGCCAATAAGACCGGTTTTCGAAATAACCTACTGTAGAAAAAGGCACAATTCCAGCATCAAGCCACGGATTGCCTACATCAGCGATTCTTGATATAAGTTCGCCGCATTTTGAACATTTTATCTTAACTTTATCTACCCAGGGCCTATGAGGCGAGTTACCATCAAAATCTTTCCAACCACGAACTGCTTCTTTTTTCAATTCTTCCCTTGAACCAATTACATCGAAATTTCCGCATTTTTTACACTCCCATATTGGCAAGGCTAACCCCCAATACCGTTTTTTTGAAATCAGCCAATCGTGCATATTGTTGAGCCAATCAAGCTCTCTATCATAACCCCAGGAAGGAATCCACTTTATATCACGAATAACTTCTTTCATCATCTCCCGATAGGTTTTTCCCTTTTCAGGATCTTTCCTGTCCATCGCGATATACCACTCATCCACCACTCGCCAAACTAACTCAGTTTTACAGCGCCAACAAGTAGGATAGCGGTGTTTATAATTTTCAATTACTACAAAGAATTTTCCGCTTTCGTGTTTTTGTAAATAATCAAGAATTAACTCAGGGTGATCTTTAGCATTTTTACCGGAAAACTCACCCAAATCATTAATGTAAGTTGCATCTTCGCCAATTAACTCGATAACCGGGATATCTTGTTCCTTACCAAGTTTGAAATCTTCTTCTCCGGCTCCCGGCGCAATATGGACCAAACCAGTACCTTCTTCAGCCGTTACTAATTCCTCGGATCCAACTACCCTATGAAAGTTACCATTGGCTTTTTCTTTCTTTACTCTACCCAGTTGATCAAACGGACCCTCATAGGCCCAACCAATCATATCCTTACCGGAACGATGAAGTAATTTTGATTTTTCAACTTTCCCTGATTGCCCTGCGCTCAAAAGAATCTTTTGCAATCTATCCCAAGTATCCTTCGCGTACCAAACTAACTCCCCATTAATTTCTGTAGCTTGATATTCTAAATCTGGGTTTACCGCGACCGCAGAGTTTCCAGGAAGAGTCCATGGGGTCGTTGTCCAAACAATCAAGTATTCTTTTTCTTTGCCGACAATTGGATATTTCAAATAAACTGCTTTGTGAGTAATTTCCTTATATTCTTCAGTAAGAATTTCGTGTTGGGAAATGGCGGTACCACAACGAGGGCACCAGGGAACTGTGTCTTTTCCTTTGTAAAGCCAGCCGTTTTCTTTTATTTTCTTTAAATAGCTCCAAATAGCGTAGTTATTTTGGTCGGAGCTTGTGTGGTATGAATTTTCCCAATCCATAAAATAACCAAGGCGCTTGCTTTGCTCTGTTTGAACAGCAGAAAACTTTTTAACTCGTTCTTTGCATAAATTTACAAATTTTGCTATTGATTCAAAGATATTTCCAGGAACAAGACTCTCAATATCCTTTTTTGTTTTTAACCCTAAATCCTTTTCCACCTCCACTTCTACCCAAAGACCTTGTTCATCAAAACCGTTCTGAAAACGCTGCGCGTAACCCCTCATGTTAAAAAATCGCTGCCAAAGATCTTTGTAAGTTCGCCCCCAAGCATGATGCACAGCCATCGGATTATTAGCCGTGATCGGTCCATCTAGAAATGAATAGTTTTTACTTGAATTTGAATTTTTACTAAGATATTTTTTTAGAACTTCCTTTTTAGACCAGAAAGCCAGCCTTTTTCTTTCCAGATCAGCGAAGTCAACATTTGGAGAAACTTTTTGAAACATAAGAGAATATTATATCTTGAAAAGAAACAATCCGCAAAGCGGATTATATCAAATACAGTGTGGGTATTGTGGAGAGTAGTAACCAAAATTAATAATAAATGTGATAATTCCTCCCCAAAGGACTCCCCGAGAATCCTTCAGGGCCGTACTTAGCAGTCAAGGGTAACGCTGCCAAATACTAAAACTCAAACTCCATTTGCTTCCGAGCCCGGGCACGTCCGCCTTTCTTACCGATTTCGGAATAAAAAGCAGGACCATGTCTTTCCTTTACTGTCTCACCACCTTTTTCGCCGATTTTGGAATAAAAATCTGGTCCATAGGTTCTTTTAGTAACCTGACCGCCTTTTCGTCCAATTTCCGAGTAAAAGCTTGGTCCATATTTCTTTTTAACTGCAAAACCGCCGCGTCTTCCCGCCTCTTGAGTGGTCATCGTCATTTTTTTTCACCTCCTCTCAGGTTTGATCCTTACAATACTACGCAATTTATTAGCTGTCAAGCAGGGCAACATTAGTGTATGATTATCATATAACCATACAATACTACTGTAATAACATAATAGGGATTTGTCAAGGGGTTACTCGGTATAAAACCTAAAAAAAGATCCCCAAGGTTTATTTGGGGATCTTTCCGTTGTGTGCTACCCTCGAACAGCCCGTACTTTAAAAGGCCCGCTTTAGGCTTTAAAAACGGGCTCTCACACAACTAAAACTTCTTATTTATTACAATACAACAAATATATACTTAAAATCAACAAACAAGCTACCTTATTGCCTAACAGGAAAATATGATACTTGCACACTTGTACATTTTATTGTAGTATGTTTTGGTAACTTATCTATGAAACCAGTCGATACCAAACCTCTATTCACCCTATCTGTTACCGCTGAAATTATGGGGGTTCATCCCCGAACATTAATGATCTATGAAAACGAAGGTTTAGTAATCCCATCACGAACAAAAACTAACCGCCGCAGATACTCCCAAAGAGATATTAAAAATCTGCAGTTTGTCCGCTATTTAACGAATAAAAAAGGTTTAAATTTAGCGGGAGTGGCTGCTATTTTAAAGATGATTTCCCTTGCAGAAAAAAATGAACTCGATTTTCAAAAAGCTGCTTTTCCAGATTTCTCTGAGACTAGTATTGTCTAATCGAAAAACACCTATAAATCAATTTTTCGCTGCTTGCTTGTTGACATCCGAATCTGATTTTGATAACAATACTGTGCACTTTTGTTAGTCTATAAAATACAAAAGTGCGCATAGGTTAGCTACAACTTAATACCCCGAACTCCTTGCGTTACCCTCCGCAGGGAGTTCTTTTTTGATTTCAATTATTTAAACAAGCTTTTATGAAAGCTAAATAAAGGGGGTGAGGCCGAAGTGGTCTCGATTTAAATTCGGGATGAAATTGAGTACCAACAAAAAACGGGTGTTTTGATATCTCAATCATCTCTACTAATTTCCCGTTTGGACTAGTACCGGAAACTACCAACCCAGCTTTTTCAAGTAACTCCCGATAATGATTATTTAGTTCGTATCGATGGCGATGACGTTCATAAACTTCATTACGCCCGTAAGATTTCTTGGCTACTGTTCCTTCTACTAATCTGCAAGGAAAGGCTCCAAGTCGCATTGTTCCCCCATATTCCCGGCCAATTAACAGTTTTTCTTGTTCCGGCATAATATGAATCACGGGATTCGGGGAATTACTATCTACCTCGGTAGTATGAGCTTTCGATAGTTTTGCCACATTTCGCGCAAATTCTACTGTTGCTAGCTGCATACCATAACATAGCCCTAGGTAGGGTTTTTTACTAACCCGGGCATACTTTATCACGCTTATAATTCCTTCAATTCCCCGCCCGCCAAAACCGCCTGGTACAACAATTCCATCCATTGGAGCCAAAACTTGCTCGACGCTTTTTCCTTTTTCAAAATCATCACTATCAATCCAAAATAGTTTTGGTTTTGCACCTTCTCGCCAAGCGGCATGTTTCAAAGCTTCAATTACCGAAACATAAACATCTTCCAATTGAAATTTTCCGATAGCAAAATATTTTCCGACCACAGCAATTTTTACTTGCTTCTTAGCGTTTCTAATTTGTTTTACCAGCTCCCCCCACTCCCACAAATCTTTTTTACGGTTTTTAAGACCAAATTTCGCTATTACCCTATCCCCAACATTTTGATTATCTAAAACTAACGGTACCCGATAAATTGTGTCGACATCGGGATTAGAAACCACATCGCTTAGAGCAACATTGCAAAATAACGCGAGTCTTTCTTTTCGCGGTTTATCAAGGGGCAATGCTGATCGGCCAATTATAATATTTGGCTGAATCCCTAAGGAATTTAGAACGCGCACCGATTGCTGTACTGGTTTAGATTTCATCTCTCCTAAATGCTCTGGAATTGGTAAGTAAGCTACATGAATGTGCATTGTCGAACCGGGATTTTTCAATTCCATTATTCTTGCGGCCTCAAAAAAGAGCATGTTTTGGATTTCGCCAACTGTGCCACCAAGTTCTATCAAAACAAAATCGGCATCCTTAGCTTTTCCTGCTTCTTTAATCCTTCTGATAATTTCATCAGTAATATGCGGGATAGCTTCTACATCCTCACCGTCATATTCAAAAGACCTTTCTTTATTAATTACTTCTTGATAAACCTGACCGGTGGTAATGTAATTAGCACGTGAAAGTGAGGTATCCAGAAAACGCTCGTAATGACCAAGATCTTGATCAGTTTCTACCCCATCATCAGTCACAAACACTTCTCCGTGTTCTTGCGGACGGATAGTTCCGGCATCTACATTTAAGTACATATCAATTTTTACCGGAGAAACTTTAAAACCTTTAGCTTGTAAAATAGTGGAAAGTGAAGCGGTGGTAATACCTTTCCCGATTCCGGAAATTACACCACCCGATATAAAAATATATTTTTTACCCGCCCTTTTTGCCATATATATCGCTCCGCGCTCTGCGAACACTTCGTGCACTAAAAAAAGCCCCTAAGGGGTCGAGCGCGACCAAAATTTGGGGCCCACCTTTATTCTATCAAAGAATTTGGGTACTCTGTCAAGTATTAATTTTAGCCTTTGTGCTTGCCCTGCGAAGCTTTCTCGATCCGCGAAGCCTCGGTGTGGTGGATAGCGAAGTAGGGTCAATGGGGATTTTGACTGGTTGTTAGGTCACTGGGCTACTTGGCTCTTAGGTCTTTAGTCAACTCCAACAGTCATTGCGAGCAATAGCGAGGCAATCTAAAAAAGCTGTGCGTCAAGGTCCAACCTTTGAACTTAACTTTTTACGCAGGACACAAAATTATGCGACCGCTGAAAATTGGGTCAAAGAATTCTTTAATAAAATACTTGGTCCTAACTACTTAGTCGAGGAATTTGAAGGTTGAAAGCATCTGGTCAAGTGTTTCGCTGCCTAATTTCGAATAGACTGGTGGAGTTTCTCCACATCCGTAAACACTGAATTTAAAAAGCTTTGACCCTTTTTTTACCCAGACTACTCGCTCAACTTGTTCCCATATAAAATAACTATCCTTAACTGAGATGCCTATTTGCCCATCGACTGTAATATTTGATATTTTCCCTTTATCTTTTTCAGATTTGTAAGAAGGGATCATACCATTATGACTACCTGGGTACTTTTCATTTAAATAATCTTCTAAACTTTCGGTCAGGCCAATATTCTCTACTGAAATTACTATCCCGATAAATTGGGATTCTATATCAGTAATTAAAGAAGAAGTTACTTTACTCGGATCGGTTATTCCCCACTTCTTGTAATTATCAAAAGTAACGTAATTATCTTTTCCTTCCTTTAAGGTAAGTTCTGCTGGGTATTTTACTGAAAATCCTAGCTTTGGATTTGTATAAATTATTAGGCCTGTTACTTCATCTATTTGAGAAGACGAAGTTGCTGTTTTAGTAGAAACCGTTGATGATTCTTCAAGTTCTTTAGGTCTAGTGAGATACCAAAAAGTTATTGCCGCTACTCCAACCAAAATTGCCCCAATAAATATCCCGAGGAAAATTCTTTTCCAATTGATCGTTTTCTTTGGGGTTGCTACAGTCGACGTAGGTTGTTGAGGATTATTTAAATTGACTTCGGGCATTAATTTAATTCTAGATTAGGAAGATGAAGAAGTCAATTTGGTGTACTGGTCACATACATTTCGGACTTTGGATAAATTTCCTCAAGTAACCCTCTGGCGTCTCAAGCTTCAGAGCATGATGAGGTCTTCTTGTATTATACCAGTTTAGATAGTTAGTCAGTTTTTGAC
>Ga0315273_10000061_pt1 | contig 91763 bp, 57 predicted proteins | sample YL17G02_0_MG_FD_205753 | JGI IMG/M metagenome (GOLD analysis project Ga0315273, IMG submission 205753) | Sediment microbial communities from Yellowstone Lake, YNP, Wyoming, USA - YL17G02_0 | ecosystem: Environmental > Aquatic > Freshwater > Lake > Sediment | place: USA: Wyoming | collected... | reverse complement strand
ATTCTCGACGCAGAGGATAAGTGTTGTGTCGTCCGCCGCGGCGGACTGGACGGCGAGGGTTTCCGGCCTGAGCAGGACAGACAAGCGACCGGGGACAGTGAAATCGGACGTCCATGTCGGTACGTCCGTCGTGCAGGGAGCGGCAACGCCGTAGCGGAGTCGTTGTCCAACCACCGAAAAGGAGTCATGCCACACCAGAGGATCGCCCTGTCTGAGAGTCACGGTATCGACACGGGGCGACAGCGGCCCCGATGATAGCTCACGCACGATGGTGAAGCCATCCGCGGTCGAAAGGGTTTCGCCTGCAACGGGTTGCGAGTGCAGCAATTCCGCTTCGATCAGCAGACCATGATCTAGAGATAGCCACTGTACTCCGGTTTCGTCTGAGTATCCAAGCAGAGTCGGAATGGGACAACGTTTCGAGTCGGCGCCCAGCCGGACGACCTCTCGCGCCATATCAGGCCAGCGTCCCACGAGCCAGACGCCGCTATCGACGCCCGCCGGGGCGGGGGGCAGCCACCAATTGACTGTCCGTCTGAGCCAGCCGCCATACTGGAGAGCGGCGCTTTCACCAATCAGCCAGGTGGTTTCGGGGTAGACCGCGCTGCCAGGAACATCTTGAGAATCGGCACAAAGCGACCAGGAGAAAGCCGCATGAATACCCCAGGCTTCTGGGGTAACAGGGTTAACTCCTGATTTACCAATGAAATACGCCGTGATGGCGTGGAGCATTGTCGCGGTAGAGCAGATCGGGAGTTTGATCGCGACACAGTTGTCGGAGAAGATCTCCGTGACAAAGAATGGTCCCTGGTAAGGTCCGGTGTGAGCGCGGAGGGTATCGCAAAAGTACTGGGGATGGACCCAGCGGAGGTCGATGATTCCGTCAACTCGATAGATGGGTGGGCGGACCAGCGCGGGTGGGCATTGGGCTGCGGCGGCGCGTGTCAGAGCCAGGACAAGCACACACAGCACAAAAGAAGCGACAAGTCGCCGAGGTTGAAGGTGGCCGAGGTGCTCGGTGGGAGCCGACACGACGTTCTCCTGCTGTCAGATGCTTTCTGCCCTGAGGCAGAGTAAGGGATTAGAGGGGGGCAGTCAAGAGGGAACGCAGGCGAGGGCGCCTGCGCCACATTCTCTTGGCGGCGGGTGGGGGCCACCGAACTCATGTTTTTCAGCGGGGCGGACACCCGCCGTGGCGGGTCTGCCCATCACGACCCGATGTCGTCGAGGTTTTCAACACCCCTGGGGGCGTTGAAAAGTGCCCGGACAGGAGTGTCCGGGCCACCGAGTACCGATTCTTCAAAAAAAGATTGGAAAAATGCAGAAAAGCCATTGACAGGGCTGGGCGGTAATGTATCTTGTGATCGAGCGTTTAAAGCCGTTGGCTTAAGCAACCTACGGCGACTCTTCGAACTAAAGACCTATCCGACGGTGATTCCTTTCTGCGAGGGAAGGAAGATGGACCGGATGGGGTTTTACAATCTCCTCCGAACCCGTTCCGATACATTCCGTTTCCCCGCATTGCGGCCCCGCCTGTGGCGGGGCGGTTTCGGCAAGACCGTCATCGACTCCCTTCAACCATAACACACGTGGTCGATACGGAACGCCTTTTTTTGATGAAGATTTGGGAAGGACAAAGACAGCATGGCTCGATGGAGAGTTCAACCCGCCACGGCGGGTGACCGATACAACTGGCGTGACCTGTACTGTGGCTCTTCCATTTGGTCTGCTCCCGCCGTTCGAAGCGGGGGTTGTCGATGTTCGACTGGATCTTCCCAATTTGACTTCTCAAGGAGGAATTCGTAAATGCACAAAAAACCCTTAGTAGCAGTTTTCGTCTTGGGGCTACTTCTCGTGGCAACCGCCATTGGCTGGGCTGCACCAATTCCAGAAGATGGTGTTTTCCCGATTAGTGGTCGAGACAAGGCGGCACCGGCTCAGCGCGTTGCTGAGAGCGGTACGCCTGTTATCAAGATCCAGGCCGGGACGCCCTTGTCGGTCCAAGGCACGTTCTGCGACGGTTACTGGATGGGTCCGCAGACCTACCGGATCCCCGGTTGGATGACGGGCGGTGAGACATACGCCGTTTTCCAGGATCCCACAGGCTCGTGGCCCTATTCGTTTGGGGCCGACTGTGACCCCATGATCCCGCCCGATCTCACGTTCAACGTGTCGGCGATCGTGTGGCGTTGGACCAAGCGGCCGACATCCGAAGGATTCGTGAATCCGTTTACCTATCAGATGCAGCCTCTTGTATTTGATGTTGACCTCACGACGAGCCCAGGTTGCCCGATGCCGGGCGGTATCAAGTCCCCTCCTGGACCTCTGTACTTGGTCACCTTGAACAACCCGAATCCGAGCGGCGGTGTGACCTTCGAGATCAACCTGCCGTTCACGGTTGAGCAGTGCGTGACCGGGCCGTACTTCGCGGGCGTGTACCTGCCTGTCTATTATGGCGCGGCCATGGGCGCTCAGATCCTGCTCGACGACGGCGGATTCTACTGGCCGGGGCCGGTTGTCGGCCAACTGTGCCGTACGTACAATGATTATGGCGCGGGCTGGTGCGATCTGAATGATCCGGCGCAGTGCGCCTGGTTCGAGCTCAACCTTCTGCTGTGGTCGGAAGGGTATAACCCGCTCGATCCGGCAACGCAGTGCACACCGGGTATCTGCGGACCGCAGATTTGGTACCAAGCGGATCTCGCAGTCGGGTACGGGGTGACAGGGACCTCGACGCGCCGGGAACATGCCGTGCGTTTCATGTCCGACTGTCAGGACACCTTGAAGTCCGTGGAATTCTACCTGGTTGGGAGCCTCTCAACTGTTCCTCTGCCTGATATTGTGGTTCGAGTGTACGCAGCGGGTACGGGATCTTCTTGCGGGGTATCGCCACTTCCGGGCGCTAAGCTGGAGGAGATCAGGATACCGGGCTCGGCCGTGGTCCTTGAACCGCTCCCCAATGTGGTCATTTTGAACAACCACGTATGGGGCGGTCTCAACGGTGGCGCGCCGCAGGCGATCTTCGTTTCGATTGAAGTGCCGCCGGATCAAGCCCCACTCGCCACGGCTTTTCGTGGATGTAACCCAGTGACGACCGGGTGCCCGGTTGATCCGCACTCGCTGGGTTTCTACGGTCCGACGGCGCTATTGCCCGGCTGGCATTACCTGGGCGAGGTTCCGACGGGATTCCTCCAGCGCGAATTCAAGATGACAGCCAACATCTGCAAAGAGCAGTGTCCCATTGTCGAGGACGCTTGCACGCCTCCGGGCCCGGATGATTGGAACACCTACGCGCATGACTACCGGAGAACGAGCGCCAGTTCGATGGAGCTTGGCGATCCGTGCACGGTGCATGCGGCGTGGTCGAAATTCCTGCCGCGGCTCTCGAGCTTCACGGAGCCCGTGATTGCCGGGGGCAAGGTGTATGTGTCATCGGACAACGAGTTGAACTCGTATGATCTGGCCACCGGCATTGCGGGCAACAAGGTGAGCGGGTGGCCGTATATGGCCGGGCAGAATCGCGGCAACGTTTCCGTCGAAGGCAACCGCGTGTTCGTCACGGGCGGTAACATGAAGATGATTTCGTGCTGGGATACCTTGCTGACGACGGTGTACTGGTCGAACGACGAGTCAGGCACGGTCATCGGCCCAGGGACGAACGGTGTGCTCGCTAGTCAAAACCGTTTCGGCTCGACTGCGGTCTACGCGGTTGGCGCCGACTCGATTGTGGTGGTCGCCACCGAGAAGACCGCCACGTCCAACGGCTGGCTGTATGCGTTGGATGTCAAGACCGGTTTCCTTTATGCCGGGTGGGGCGCGAACAACCCGATCATTCTCGATAAGGGCGCGTTCCATGCGCCAGCGTTTGATGGAACGAACCTCTATGTGGGGACCGCGGATTTCGGGACCTTCCATTTCGGTTCGATCTATTCGATCAACGCGGCGACGGGCGTGGTGAACTGGAACTACATTGACGCGGCCGCTTCGGACGAAGGCTTCCCGGGCGGTGTTTCAGTTGAGGGGGACGTTGTCTACGCGGCGTCTTATTTCTTTACGACGGCCCTCGCCAAGGGGCATCGCTACGCGATCAACAAGACCACTGGTATCCCCAACTGGCGCATGCTTGAAGGCCCGACATTGTATGCGGCTCCGACCATCGGGCGTAATTTCGTGTACATTCCACAGGATAACCCGGCGGCGGGCGTGCTGATGGTTGACAAGGCCCTCGGCAAGGCTGTGTACAACTGGGCGGCCGACGGCGTCGGCGCAGTGACGCAGCACGTGACTTTGACCTGCGACAAGTTCCTGTTCGCGGGCGACCGGTCTGGCCAATGGTTCTTGCTGAACATCGGCGATCAGTTTACTGCACCTTCGAGGGAGTGGCAGAGGACCTTCACCGGTATCGTTAATGGTACGGCGCTTGCGCACAATACGGTCACCGGAGAGAACTACGCGGTTGTGAACGCGCGCAGTTCCTGGACGGGTCCGGCGGGCGCGGGCGTGATCACAGGGTGGCTCTTCAACCCGACGACGCGTCCGTTCCTGCACCAGCTGGTCTATGAGACGCCGGAAATTCTCGTCCCATTGAACAGCGGCGACAATCTGGGACCGTACACCGAGACAGGTGTTTACGCCAACGACGGTTGTGTCGACCTGCACATCACAACAACCAACCTCATTGACGTTGCGCCAGCCGCAAAGTCCTTCTCGCAAATCCAGCAGAAGTACGCTGCGGCGTATGTCGATCGCAAGGTCGGCAGCGATTATGTCACCTACTTTGAGGGCGGACAGCCATCGAAGAGGGCGCGTCTGGCCGGTGCCGGCGTGATGGCGGATGAAGAACTGACCGTCTTTGACAAAGAGCTCGAAGCGGCTCACAGTTCCTTTGCCGCGAAAGGCGCGCGCAGCGCCACTGCTGCCGGAGCGCAGGCCGACATTCTTCGCACACACCCTTTGACCTTGACCTACAGCTTCAACCCGATCCCCCCCGGCGGAATGACCGATATCAAGTGGTGGTACAACGGGACGGATCTGGGACGCGGAGTGGATGACGAGTACATCGAGTCGGTCACCGACGATCCGGACTTCTATCCGGAGGATCTCGGGTACGTGAGGGGGATAAACGACCCCGCGAACCACCCGACCCTGATCGTCCATTACATCGGCGGATGTCCTGAAGAGAACACCCCCATGACCTGGAACACGCTGGGCGCTCCAAACATCGAGATCGTGCGGAACCATGGCGCAATGGGTGATTCGGACCCCGGCTCACTCACTTGGGGTGCCGACGCCAACTGGAACACGTCGATCTTCGACGGCACGTTCATGATCATGGGTGACTCATCGACGGCCATTGGCGGTGCGCAGATGTACCTCGACTACTACGATTTCCACAAGCTCTTCGTACCGGATCCGCGTGTTTCCGACGCGGTGTGCGGTTTCGACAGAGCCACCGACGTGCACATGGGCTGGCGCCGCGATGGCGCCTTACCCGGGACACCGGTGGAGATTCTTGGATCGTGGGTACAAAGCGGGTACTCGGATACGAATTTCAACTTCGCTCCGACGAGCCCGATGGCAACAATCGGAACCCAGACTCGCCAGACCGAGATCGGCGCGAACGACCCGATGTACGGGGACTTCAAGCTGATCCAGTGGAAGGTCAACAATCGCGATGCGGTTGCGAAGACGGGTCTGAAGGGCGCCACGTACTTCGACTGGGACATTGGTTCCGGCGGGATCGACGTGGCCATGGTTTCGGACAATTTCAACGGGTACGCTCTGTGGGACGGTAAGGCCCCGCGTTACGCTTATGGGATGTTTGATCCCAACCAGCCGACCGTGCATTGCGGCGTTAACCCGGCCACGTTCCCTCCGTACAAGATCTACAGCAGCGCGAGCACGATTGTCTACAACCACTCGCCGGGACGCTGGGTCGGTGACGGGCAGCCGTTGGATCAAGCGTACGGCTGGTTCCTCTGCACACGGCCGCCGTTCCGTTTCGACGAGGTCACCATTCCAGCTGGGCAAGACCGTGGCGGATGGCTTGTCAGCAATCCGTTTCCTCTGGCTAAGAAGGGCGACCCGGGTGATTCGTACGACGTGATCCAGGCCATGTACGCCGTGCCTGCTATCTCCAACACCGACGTGGGAATCGATCTGCTGGCTGTTGAGGTGGCGAAGAGAGCTGCGCGCTGGTCTGGATTCGCTCGCGGTGACGTGAACGATGACGGATGCTGCAATCTGGCTGACGTTCTCTGGCTGTATGGTATAGTCGAGAGCGCATCAGGCAATCAGATCTATCCTGATACCTACTGCGGCGACGTCAACATCGACACCTTTGTCAATGCCACCGACTGGCAGCGCCTGTTCGACTACGTGTCCGGCGATTTGCTGAAGGCTCCGTTGGGCAAGTTCCGGTTCGCGTACTAATTCTTCACGCAGAGTCCCGTCCGCCACGGCGGACGGGACTCCTGTCCTGAAGAAAACCTGACATCTCGCTTGAGTCTGAAGAGCCCGCCGGTGGCGGGCTCTTTTGTTTTGTGGTGGCATGGGCATCTTGCCCTTGAGCGCAGGCCGGCTGCACCACAGCCCACGAATGTGGTGCGGGCGCCCTCGCCCGCACACGCAGCCGAGGGCGGCTGCGCCACATCTCTCCCCTAACGGGGCGCTGACACTGTGGGCCACGGGCGGGACGCCCGTGCCACCATCTTTTTCTGAGCAGGAACCGAAGGGGAATCGCTTATGTTGCTGGCTGTACATCTCCCTGGGAAACGACTCAGGGCGAGCGGGAAAAGCCGATGCGCCGGGAAGAGATTGTCGAGAGAGTCGCACACGTTCAGGGGCTGGTGGATGATCTGCTCGACCTGGATGCGGTGTTTTCGAGCAAGCGGACGATCGTGATGCGGGGCCGGCCGCGTGTGCCGCTTGCGGATTTTCGAACGGCCGTTCGGGGGCGCTATGCGGCGGCGGGATACGACTGCGAGATCGAGGGCGCGGATGGGCGCGGGGACCAATCGGGGCGGGTGTTGCTGACCGTGGTAGTCGAAGAGAGCGTCCGGAAATTCCCCTGGCTGAATTTGCTGCTTTTCGCTCTGACAGTTGTCTCCGTGTGGTTCTCGATCGGGGGGCAGTTTGCTGTCTGGTTTCTGGCGATTCTTCTGTTTCACGAGTTCGGGCATTTCATTGCGGCGCGGATGCGGAAGATCGACACATCGTGGCCATACTTCATTCCGGCACCGACTTTTCTGGGTGTGCCGAGCATTCTGGGGACGTTCGGCGCGTTCATCCAGCTTCGGTCACCCATCCGCGACCGTCGGGCGTTGTTCGATATGGCGGCCGCCGGTCCCATCGCGGGATTCGTTGTGGCGGTCGTGGCGTTGTTTGTCGGCTTGTCTCATTCGACAATCGCGGGACCCGGGACTGCCGATGGATTGAAGCTGGGGGAGTCGCTGCTTTTTCGGGGGATTGCAGCCATGGTGCTGCCGTCGGTCGGACCGGAGCAGGACATTGTTCTCTCTCCGGTGGCATACGCCGGGTGGGCCGGGCTGCTGGTGACCATGTTCAATCTGATGCCGATCGGCCAGCTCGACGGCGGGCACATCGCGTACGCGCTGATCGGGCGTCGGCAGCGATATGGCGCAGTGGCGGTCATGATCGCGCTGCTCGTTCTTTCTTACTGGTGGCCGGGGTGGCTCTTTCTGGTCGCGATCGGTTTCTTGATGCGCCCAAAGCATCCGCCGACGCTGATCGATGAGATTCCTCTTGGACGCGGGCGAGTTGCGCTGGGATGGGTCTCGATGGCGATATTCGTCCTGACATTCGTGCCAGTCCCGATCAGCCTATAAGCCAACGCGGAAATGGCGCCTGCTGAGGCGCATTCGGTGCGCCGGATAAACGGATGCGCCGACGTGACTTAGCACGCCGAAAACCGGCCTGTTGTCCAACCAGCGCAGGGCCTGCGTTGGCGGCCATCATTACCTCAAACCCTCGGTGCCTACGGTCGCGTTAACCGATTGTGGCCCTATCTGTTATAGTAGCGGGGGTGATGGGTCTGGTGTTTGGCATGGAAGTTGTTTATCGGATGGTCGGACCTGTAACTCCTCCAGTTCGTGACGGGGTTGGGTTCGACGCGAGAACCGAGAGGAAACCAAACACGAGTTTGACGGGGAGAATCTCAAGACCAAAGGACACTCGCGCGACCCAATCCTGAGACTACAAGAGCGGTACTGACAATACGTGGAAGGGCTGTCAGTGCAGTACGAAAGGGACCTCATGCGGGGATGAGGTCTCTTTCAAGTTTTGGAGGACAAAGACGTGGACGAAAACATGGACAAGGACAAGGACATGGACAAGGACAAGGACATGGACACGGACATGGACAAAGACATGGACGAAGACATGGACGAAGACACGGACGAAGACACGGACGGGACGCCCATGCCCCGCCTTGGCGGGTCAGTTGAGGCGGCGGGCGGCGATGACCACATCGGTGGATTTGCGCGGGTCGAATGGCGCTTTGTCGATGGAGCCGCGGGATTCGACGCTGTCGAAACCAGCGTTCCAGACGCAGGTGACGAGGCGGTCGTGTTCCCAACGCTCCCACGCAGAGGTGTGCACGCCGGCCGTGTCGTTGTCGCGTCCGATGACGAGAGCGCTGAATGTCAGGCGGTCGCCGTTGGGGACCGCGTAGCGCAGGTAGTCGTATCCATCGAGGGTGCGCCGGGCGATGACGGTCTTCAGACCCAGGAAGAATGGGGTCAGATTCAGAATCTGGATGAGGATGTGACCGCCGGGGCGGAGTGATTCTCTCAGTCCAGCGAGCGAGGCAGTCATGCCGGCGTCGTCGGGCTCGCCGATGACGGCGTTCCCCAGACAAAAGACCGCATCGAAGGCATCGGGGAAAATGCGACCCGCCGAAGAGTGCGGGGCGCCGCAGAACTGAAATGCCTTCTGGCGCTGACGCGCATTCTGCATGGCCAGCCGAAGCATCGGCTCGGACAGATCCAGACCAACCGGTGTCACTCCGACGTTGTCGAGAGCAAACATCAAGCCGCCGCCACCGCAACCGGCATCAAGCGCGGTCTTGACGCGCCATTTCTCCACCCAGGGACGGATCGATGCGGTGAGCGCGTCGATGCGTCCGGGGAAGCCGGTCATCGCATTGTAGTGTTTGGCGAGAAAATCGAAATTACGCATGACGCTGGTGGATCGGCCGGGCTCGCGGTCACTCTTTTGAGCGATCCAGCGCGCAACGTCCCGGCCCGCGCATCAAGACATGCAGCGCCAACAGGAGCAGCGCCGCATCTTCGATCAGCAACATCGTTCCCAATCGGCGCGCCTGCGACGACGTGGAGAAGCAACCGCATGCAATATTGACCCCGCGCGCCATGTTGATGCCAACAGCCACAATGAAGACTGCGGTCAGGCCGGCGAGGATGGTCGATGCGCCGAGATTGCGAGTGCCGACGATCAGGGCGATGCCGCAGATCAGTTCCAGCCAGGGAAGGATCAGGGCAAAGACGTTGATGAGGGAACCGGGAAGAATGTGGTAGTTGTGCACGATCTTGGCGAACTCATCGGGATGGATGATCTTGTCCACCGCAGCGTAAACATAGACGCCACCCACCACGAGGCGTGCGATCAATGACAGCCATGGATTGCGCAACAATGACACGATCCTCTCCCCTGCGCTTACTTGACCGGCTGTGCCGTAGCCTGAACGGAGTCTATCGGCATTTTCTCATTCTGCCACTTGAGCCAGCCACCATAGAAGATTGCAACCTTGGTATACCCCAACTGGCGCAGGTGGCGGGCCAAGAAGAGCGATGACTCGCACCCGGCGCCCGAACAGTAGGTCACGATTTCGCGATCTTTCGGGATCTTCTCTTCGACCGTCGGCCAGTAGGTGTCGAACTCCTCAAAAGGCAGCAGCAGGGCACGCGCGATGTGCCCGGCATTGTAATCCTCAGGTTCGCGGGCATCGAGAAAAATGACGGAAGGATCCTGGTACTTGGCCTGGGCTTCAGCGAAGGTCAGAAGCGGAGGGTCGTCCTTCTGGGCCGACGGCGGTGGAACGACCGAATCAGCATCCACACTGACTGTTGGCCAGGAACCGACCCAGGGGATTCCTCCTGGCGCGACGGCATTCCGTCCCAAACCAAGAACCACGGAGATTGAGCCGAGCAGCAGGATTTGACTGATGGCCTTTTTCATTTCACGTCAAACACCATCGCGTGGTTCGAGACGGCGAGTTCTGTATTATACGCAAATTCGGGGAAATTGTCGGCGGGAAGTGGCGGGGACGGAGTGGACAGAATGGACAGAATGGACAGAATGGACAGAGTGGACAGAGCGGACGATCACGGCGAGCCGAGCCCGCTCGGCGGTCATCCACGCTTCAACGGGTCTTACCCGGTCGGGGTCCCCCAACGGAAGATGACGCCGACACCGCCGGCCAGCGATTCGGAGCGCGCATCGGGAAATCCAGCGGACTTCATTTCACCAGTGATCTGCGCGGGATTGGCATGACGGAAGATCGATTCCGACAGGTATCGATACGCGAACTCGCCCCGGCGAGCAACCAACTTCACGATCAGCGGGGCGACCATGTTGAAGTGGAACCGGCACAGCCAGCGCCACGGCCGGAAGCGGGGGCTGGACAGATCGAGCAGAGCGCCACGGCCGGAGGAGGCGGCGCAACGGCGGGCCTCGGCGAAGAATGCTGTGCGGCAGGTCAGATTGCGGATGGAGAAGCCCATCATCTGACCATCAAAGACGCCATCACGGAAGGGAGGCTTCGTCACATCACAGCAGACATAGAAGACGCGCGGCCGTTCGGCAGGCGTGAACATGTTGCCGGACAGGCGGCACATCTCGGTCGAGAAATCGCACATCACCACGCGGCCGCTCGTGCCGCGCCGCCGGAGGTACGTACGGGCCAGCGCGCCAGTCCCCGCGCACCAGTCGGCAATCCAGCCGTCACGGGGCATTGCTCGGACGGTGCGTCGGCGCCAGAAGTGATCCATTCCGAACGAGACCCAAGTATTCAGGTGATCGTAATCGGGTGCAATCGTGTCGAACATGCGCCGGATGAAACGCGCCTTGGCGTTTTCGCCGACTGCAGACCGGGGGGATGGAAGCGTCCCGGCTGCCAATTGAAGCGAGGGGGCGATCAACGACCCTGGGTACCTGGCGCGCCGCCACCTGGCTGGGCAGGAGGAATGGCGATATCGGCCAGCACGTATGTGTCGATCTTCAATACCTTCTCACCAGTGAGAATGAGTGTGAGCTCCTTGATGCCACCGGACTGATCTGGACCAAAGGTGGCGGACAAAAAGAGTTTATTTTCGCCCGGTACCTGGCGGAAACGCTTCATGGAGAGAGTCACATCGCCTTGGACGCCATGGGCAAATACATCGGTGATGAAGCGGTTGGGTTCGAAACTGTCGGTGCCCAGATCTTTGAGAGCACCGATATCGCGGCGATTGAGGCCGTCGGCGACTTTGGGGATCATCGCCCTGGCCTGTTCAACAGGATCAACGGGCGGCTTTGAGCACCCGGTCAAGACAGCAGTGACAAGAACGAGTGCTGACAGGATAATGAATCGATAAGCCAGATTCTTCACGTAGTCTCTCCTCCCGACAGGCAATTCTAAGCGGAAACGGCATTACTAGCAAGAGGGAAATCGTCAGCGAGCCTTTTCGTCGATGAGCGATTGCCGGATTCGAAGGTAGCTGTCGTAGCGCTCGGGGGCGATTCTCCCCTCTTGGACCGCCTCGGTAATCCTGCAACCGGGCTCGCCGATGTGCATGCACTGACGGAAGCGGCAGCGACCCCGGTGCGGACCGAATTCACGGAATAGATCGGGAAGCTCCTCCACTGTAGCCTCCCAGAGGCTGATGACACGCTGGCCGGGGGTGTCGACGATGAATCCACCGAACTCGAGCGGGTGAAGCTCGACATGGGTCGTGGTGTGGATTCCCAGGCCGGTCGCATCGGAGATCTCGCCGGTGGCCACCGAAAGTCCCGGCTGGAGCGTGTTGAGCAACGACGATTTCCCGACACCCGAATGACCCACGAAGATGGATGTTTTCAGCTGAACAATCTCGCGCAGGCGATTCATCCCCTGGCCCTGTACGACAGAAGTCAGAACGACCTGGTAGCCAACAGACTCGTAGATCCGGGCCAAATGCAGATGAGTGCCGGTGGTGGCCAGATCGATCTTATTGATGACCACGACGCCGTCCATTTCGTTTCGCTCCGCACTCAGAAGAAAACGATCAATGGCTCTGTGTTTGAATTTGGGCTGTGCCACGGAGGACACGACGATAAGCTGATCGCAGTTGGCGACGATCACCTGCTCCCTGTCGGGATTGGAAATGTCGGCGCGGGAGATCTTGTTCTGCCGGGGATGCAGTGTTTCGATGGTTCCGTAGGGAGGCTGCTCGACGGTGATTGTCACGCGGTCGCCGGCGACCACGGGGGCTATCGCTCTGCCGCGGCTCATGCGGAAGCGTCCGCGCAGTTCACAATCGAAGGTGCCGTCGCGGGTTGAGACTATGAATCGTTTGCCGAAACTTTTGATGACACGGCCGTCGTACTCGCGCGGATCATCCATGGGAAATCACAGGACGGCAGTGCGTAAGGAAAGAGCGTACCATCGACGGCGAACGGGCTGCATCAGATGCCGGTCATGTAGTTTGAGACGTTGTTGATTTCCTGTTCCAGGGTGCAGACGGGGTAGATCTCGCGGCGGACCCATTTTTCGTCCATGGGGTTCTTGCGCAGGATCTCCTGAAGTTCTTCGCCGGACGCGACGTCGTAGATGGTCACACTGCCATGCTGGCCCCGGAATCCCCAGTGGTGCACGACCTTGCCGCGTTTCATCATCTGCTGGAGATGTCCCAGCCACTCGGTGATTCCCGAGACCAGGCTGCCGAGATCATTGATCTCTTCGTCGCTTCCTTTGCGTCTCTCGTACACCAGAAAGTACATCGCGCTCTCCTCGGGTGGCGTCTTCCGCCAAGGCAATATAGGACGTTGCGGGATTCGGGTCAACGGGGGCGGAAAACCATTCAGACAGGCGAATATCAGGGGTTGCTCCGCGGACAGCCGTGGGGCGATCCTTCTGGGCGTGTTGAAAAAGCCTGCCTCCATGAAGGGTGCCACGGGCAAGCAGAAGAAAGCCACGGACAAGGAAGACCAAGCCCCAAAACGGCTTGGTCTTCCTTGTCCGTGGCACGCATGCGTTCCGGCAGGTGAATTCAGGAAGGCAGTCTACTGCTGACGATCTTGCAGTTTCTCGCTTGTCTCGCCTGAGATTGGTTCGAGGGTCAGGACTTCCCTTGCGAGGCGCTCTTGTTCTGCGAGGGCCTCGGGAGTGCGGTATTCGCTGACGCGGACGTGCTGAGAGAAGGAGGCGATCAAGCCAAGGAGGATGACGGGGCCGACTTCAAAGAGGTGGAGGAAGATCGAGAACCCCAGCGCTTCATCCTTGGGGATGCCGAAGAAGCCCAGCCCGATGATGCAGGCGAACTGGAAGGTTCCGATGTTGCCGGGGGTCAGAGGGATCATGATGGCCAGGGTGTTTACGATCAGGATCACCAGGGCCGCCCAGAGAGGAAGCTGGAAACCGAATGTGTGGAGCAGAAACAAGACAATGAGTGCATGGGCGAGCCATGAGACGATCGAGAAAAACGAGACGACAACCAGGTGGCGAGTGCTGGTGAGCATGTCCAGGCCGGCGAGGAAAGAGGCCTTGACGTTGTCCCATTCGCGCACCAGGCGGGCCGGGACATGGTTGCGCCACCAGCCGAAGCGGTGCTTGCGGGTCTTGTGGCGGTGCAGAGCGAGATAGAAAAATCCAAAGAGAAAAATGCAGGCGATGAGAATCGCAATTTCGCCACGGAGCAGAGCCGGGGGCAGGACCACCAGGAATGACGCTCCAAAGATCAGCATCAGCATGGTCAAACCGTCGAAGAGCAATTCAAGAACGACCATGGTGAATGCCATCGTCTTGGTGACATCGAGGGTGCGTGAAAACAGGATCACGCGCCCGACCTGGCCGGTGAGGGCGGGCAGGACGATGTTGAGGAACTGGCCGACTGAGTAGATCGCGAAGAGACGTATGCCGGTGACCTTGCGTTGGGGGTCGAGGATGTACTTCAGGCGGATGGCGCGCGCGAGCGGCATGCCAATGACACCGGCCATGACCGGCAGCAGATAGATGGGCTTGATCTTGAGGAAAATGTGCCAGATCGCTCTAGGATCGGTCCCCCAGAAGGAGTAGATCAGGAAACCCAAGGCGGCGAGGAGGCCCCACAGGCGTTTGGAACGCCACCAGGGTCGCTTTGGCGTGTCGCTTCGTGAGGAGGAGTTCGCCATACGTGGCCCGGCCGGGCACCGGGCAACATCGGGGGGTGGGGGGGCTGTAGTCAACGGGGAAAGCCGAGGGGCGGGGGGCACTGCCACACCTGCTATGGACGGACGTGGACGAAGTGGACCAAATGGACGTTGTCCTGATCGGTCACCCTTACAGTGGGGTCTGTGTGAGGGGCGGATCAGATGATTTCGAAGTCGGCGGCCATTAGCCAGCCTTTGGCGCCGTTGGGGAAGCGGATGAGGTGCCAGCCGGATTCGGTGCGCTCGATGGCGCCCACGAGGCCATCGTGGGCGACGAACTGGAGGGCGTATTCATCGCCGGGGCCGCCGCGGACATTCGTCTGCGTGGCGGTTACGGCACCGGAGCGGGTAACAGCGTCGCGCACGTAGCAGGTGGCGGCGGCGCCAGTTGTCAGCAGCCAGGCACACCAGATGGCGGCGATCAGACGAGGCGGAATCGAGCGGCGCGCTTGCGGCCATAGTTTCCAGACGGTGAGGCCTGCCGCGATCCAGAAGAATAGTGCCGCCAGCCAGCGGGTCTCGTAGACGGACAGCGGCCGCACGAGAGCCTGCCACCATTGCTCGAGGAAGAACTCCCCTACCGGCTCCATCTTGTCGGCGGCAAACAAGCGGACGTAACGGATGTTGGCGTTGATGTCGACATCGCGCGGGTCGATGCGCCGGGCGCGACTGTAGGACACCAATGCGTGTCCGATCTGGCCCATCTTGTACTGCGCGTTGCCGAGGTTGTACCACACACGCGCATCGTCGGCACCCATTCGGACCACTTTCTGGAATCCGATGGCGGCGGAATCGAAGCGGCCACGCTGGTAGGCCGATGCTGCGTCGGTGAAGAGTTGGTCGGGGGATTGGGCGTGGGCGGGTAATGCGAACGTTGCCACCAGGATCGGCAGGACGAGCGACAGGAGAGTGTGGCGCAGGCGCCCTCGCCTGCGCCCGCAGCCGAGGGCGGCTGCGCCACATCCTCTGCAAAGCTTCGCGAAGTCGCGCCTCATTTGCCGGCACCTTCCAGGTGGGCCAGTACCTGTTTGGCACGATTTGCCGCTGCGGGGCCTGATTGGCCGCCGGGTGTACCGCCGTAACGGCTGCGGTCGCATTCATCGAGGAGTGTCAGGAAATCCCCGATGTGAGCAGTGGAAATGCCTTCGCGTATGAAGTCATCGCGCATTTCGTCGCGCAGCACGCCGGACGCTGGGCGATTGAATCGGTCGCTGTAGTATTGCAGCAGCGCGGCGGCGACATTGTCGACCGCCTTGGCGGAACCATCGGAGACCTTGGACAGGTGTGCCAGCGCTGTGCGGTATGCAGTTCGACGGCGGCGGCCAACCGGGTCGGAGGCGATTTTCAAGGTCTCGCGCCTCCAGATGATGAACGCTGCCAGACCAAGCAACGGGAAGACGTGTCCAATCCAGAAGGGCCAGCCGAAAAGACCGATGTCGGCACGGCGACGGAGACTGTGGCCGTCGGTTTTGAGGAATCGCACATCCGAGGCGAGATCGGAAATCTGATCACGGTTCAGTTGCAGCGACGGGATTGTGAAATCGGCGGCAGAGCCGGTGGCGGTCACGGCGAGCGAATCGGTTTGCAGTGTATGATAACGGCGGGTTTCGGGGTCAAAGTACGAGATCGAGAACAACGGCAGGCGATACGATCCCGGTCGCTGAGGGATGAAAACGTACTCATAGACTTTCTTGCCGCTCACCTTGTAATCGGCGGTGGATATTTGTTCGGATGTGCCCGCGGGCAATGTTCGGAAGGCCGAACTTGAGTCGAACCGCGGTGCCGGGGCGGATTTGATGTTGCCCTCACCAGCGACAGTGACCTTGACGGTGATCGGATCGCCGGCATTGACGCTGCGCACGTCAGCCTGGGCGTTGAGAGTGAACTTCCCGACCATACCGCCGAAATCCGAGGGCTTGTCCTCGATGGGGAGAGGCAGGACATTCAATCTGACGGACTTGGTGCTTAGGTTGATCGACTCACCGCGGTCCATCATGCCGAAGAAGTCCTCACCGAACATGCCGAATGGTTCGCGCCGGGCAGCCCTGCGTTTGCTCCTGACCGTCGCCTTGACCTCCGCGGCGCCGATTGTCTTGATTCCCGCGTCGGTGGGGAATAGTGCCGTGCGGATCTCAGTGACATCGTAGCGAACACCGTTAATGACCGTAGCGAATTTGCGCTGCGGCGGCAGATCCTCGACCCAGAAACCTGGGTACGACGGACGTGTGTATTCGGGATTGGCGACCAGCGGTTCGCCCTGATAGAAACGGAAAATATAGGTGACGGGTTCGTTGACATAGGCTGTCTCGTGGTCCAGCTCGGCGGTGATGAAGATCTGACGGTCGTCGGCGCGCGGCGCCTCCTGGGCGGTTTTGGGTGCAGCCGACGGTGTCTGGGGCTGCGGGGCGGTGCGGGTTGGCGTGACGCTGACTGTCATCGGCGAACTGGAAAATATCTGCCCGCCAGCACTGACTGTCGCGGGACCAATGGTAAACTGTCCCTCATTCTTCGGCGACAAGACATAGGTATAGGAGATTGAGGAACTCATCCGGCCGTTGACCCATGTGATGTTCTGGCTCTGGCCGGAGGAGTAGACATCGAAAGCATCCAGCGCCGGCAGGGCGGGCGCCGGAACCTGCTGTGCGTCGCTTTCGACGGTCAGGGTGAGCGTAAGGTAGCCGCCGAGCGAGACGTTAGTCTTGTCGACCGAGGCGGTGATCGTAGTGCCCGCCCATGCGGGTAGGGCCCACAGGAGAAGAACAGCCCAAAGCAGAATCGGAAGCGAGAGACATCTTCGCGCGAGGACAAGGGGCTGAAAGCCCCTTGTCCGCAACCAATAGGACATTCGCGCCTCACACCCAGCGGGAGGGCGAGGCTCCTGCCGAGCCTCTTTCCGCCCGGAAGAAGCGGCTCGGCAGGAGCCTCGCCCTCCCCTCCCAAATGAGTGAATATCCGCTCCAAGGTCTGAAGACCCGTGGCACCTGGCAAGGGGCTGAAAGCCGCTTGCCCGGGTGTGAGTGGATGGTCTTGGAGCAAATTCCATAGTGCTTCGGTGACGTGACATTGCTGTCACCAGTCCTTGATCACTGGTACTTCGCTCGCGGGATGCTGGGCGCGGAGACGCTGTACCTTGAGTTCGTCATTCTTCAGCGCATCCAGAAGCCGCTTGGCATCTTCCTTGGTCATGCCGACCGGTTGCGGCATCTGTTTTTCCTTTTTCGAGTCTCCGGCCTGCGGGTTCTCCTGACCGCTGGGCGGGGGCTGTCCCTGAGTCGAGTCGGGCTTTTTGTCCTGTTGTGACTGTTGATTCTGCTGCGTGGAATCCTGCTTCTGCCGGTCTTTCTGGTCGTCTTTCTTCTGATCCTGCTTCTGCTGGGTGGAATCGGATTTGTTCTGCTGATCTTTCTGCTGCTGTTGCTGCTTTGTGGAATCGGCCTGCATGCGGCCCAGCGCCAGCTCCAGGTTATGTTTGGCGTCGAGGTCGCCTGGATTCTCGATCAGCGCTCGTTTGTAGGCCTCGATTGCCGGACCGTACTTCTGCATGCGGAAATACGTGTTGCCCAGATTATAGCTGGCAGCGGGCGCGACGGGTCCAGTCAGCGTTGACAGCGCATTCTGGTATTCATTCGCGGCGGAGTCGAGCTTTCCTTCCAAGTGGTAGACGTTGGCGATGTTGTAATCTACCTCAGGGCGGTCAGGACGTTCGACTTTGGCCTCGTTGTATCGCTGGAGCGCTCGATCGGTCTCACCTTGCTTGAGGAGCCGATTGCCTTCGTTGTTGCGGCGGGCGAATTCATCGGCACGGGCGGAGCTTGGGAGCGCGAACGCGCAGCAAAGCGCAGCCATAGCGCACGAGAGCGCAAGAGCCGGAAGACTTTTGGTTCGATTCTGTTTCATACGTTCTGTGCAGAGATTGTTGATGCCTTGCTTTTGCGAGCCCACAACTTGGGCCAGGTGATTCGCCGGGGGCGCACCTCGGGGACAACGAATTCCGCCAACAAGAAGAGGAAAGCGGGCAGGAGCAGGTACTGGAAGCGTTCCTCGAATTCGGTGAACAAGCGCCCTTCCATTTCCTTTTTCTCCAGCTTGCTCAGTTCATCAAACAGGGCGTCAATTTCTATTTCGGTCGGTCCGGCCCGGAAGTAACGTCCCTCCGTTACCAGGGCACACTTCTGGAGGGAGACCTCATCGAGCTTCGACAGGACGACCTGCCCTGCTTCGTCCTTTTTGAAGCCAGCCTGCAGCCCTCCCTCGTCGTACACCGGAATCGGCTCTCCGGACGGGGTTCCGACACCGACGGCATAGATGCGAATCCCGGCCTTGGCGGCCTCTTGTGCTGCTGCGAGGGCATCGCCCTCGTGGCTTTCGCCATCAGTAACGAGAATCAGAACTTTGAACTGACGCTCGTTGGTTTCGAACATGTCAGTCGCGGTCGTGATGGCTTCGGCGATTGCGGTGCCGGGGCGTCCCGCCGAACGGGCATCGACAGCATCGAGCAGAAGGCGTGCGGCAGCGGCATCGAGGGTGAGCGGACACTGCACGAAAGCATCGCCGGCGAAGACGACCAAACCGATCCGGTCACCAGCGAGGCGGTCGAGAACACCTGATATCTCGCGCTTGGCGCGGGTGAGACGGTCGGGCTTGACATCGGTGGCGAGCATCGATTTGGAAACATCCAGCGCGACGATAATGTCGAGTCCGCGACGCTTGAGCATGACGGCGCGCGCGCCCCATTGGGGCCGGGCAGCGGCGAAAATGACGAGTGCCAGACTCAGGAGGAGCAGCAGGCCTCGCCAGCGTCGTGCGGGCATCCAGATGTGCCCGGTGAGAATCGCCCACGCAGGAGATTCTGCGAATCGCGCGGACATCTGGCCGCGGACCCAGTTGGCATACCACAGGAGAGCCGCCACAACCGGCACCAGCCACAGAGCCCACAGCCATTCAATTGCACCAAAACGCATCGCCGCTCAACCTTTGCCTCTTACGGAAGAGTACGGAACCAGGTTGCCCCCATGACTCCAGCGAGCACCACGGACAGGAAGGCCGTGACGGCAAAATAGCCGAATAGTTCACGGTACTGGACGTACTCTTTGATCTTAACCTCGGTCTTCTCCAACATGCTGATTTCTCTGTAGATCTGCTCGAGCATCTTTTCCGACTGGGCCCGATAGTAGCGGCCATTGGTGCGCTCTGCAATCTGTTTTAGGGACGCCTCATCAAGATCATTGGGCAGGTAAACGTACCGTTTGCCGAATACCGGATCTTCGACCGGGTACATGGCGTTGCCGGGTTTGCCGGCGCCAATCGTGTAAATCTTGATGCCCATAGTGCGGGCGATTTCGGCTGCGGTCTGAGGTTCGATCTGTCCCCGGTTGTTGACGCCATCGGTCAGGAGGATGATGATCTTGCTCTTCGACGTGGATTCTCGCAGGCGGTTGACGGCGTTGGCCAGCGCCATGCCGATCGCCGTGCCATCCTCGATCATCCCAAAATCGATCTTGTCGAGGAACCCGGTCAGGACGCGATAGTCAAGGGTCAGGGGGCACTGGGTGAAAGACTGGCCGGAGAACACCACGAGGCCGATGCGGTCGTTGGTGCGGCCCTCGATGAATTGGCGGATGACAAGTTTGGCCACGTAGAGGCGGTTGTTTGGTTTGAAGTCCTCCGCCTTCATCGATCCGGAAACATCGAGGACAAGCATGATATCGATGCCCTCGGAGGTGATTTCGCGAGAGGCGGTGCCGGATTGGGGACGGGCGAGAGCGACGACCAGGAGCACCAAGGCGAGAATCCGTGCGGCCTGAGGCAGCCAGCGGAGGCGGACACGCCAAGTGGGTTTGATCTCCCGGAGGAGTTCAAGGTGAGGGAATGCTGCCGTGGGACGTGCCTCGCGGAGCAGCCATATTATCCAGACTGCGCCGATGACCAAGAGCGCTGCCAGAAGGAACCATGGATTGGCGAAACGTATCATGCTGTCACATCCAGATTCGGCTGATTCGGAGGCTTGGCGCTGACAGGGTCACTGCTTGATACTTGAATCGGCGCGGGCGTACTGGAGATCACTGGTACGGTCGACTGGACAAACTCGCGGACCCATTCCCAATCGACTTCGGGGCGTCCGACTTTCGCCGGATATCTGGCATAGCGCACCTGATCGGCCAGTTGGAAAAACTCCTGGGCGCGCTCCTGATGGCCGCTGTTGAAAGGGGCTGTATCGAGACGCTGCAAGACTTCCGTCGTGGTTTCGTCGATCGTGGCCCAGCCGTAACGCTGGTCAAAATAGCGCCGCAGGATTTCGGAGAGACGGAAGTACCAGAGGCGGCCGCCATCGGATGCAGGATCAATCTCCTGGCGCAATGAACGCAACGACTGCAGAGCCGCATCCCAAGGCGGGGTGGGAGGAACGGCGGGCGCTGCAGTGGCGGGGCGCCGACGGCGCCTGATCCAGTAGAGAGCCGCTGCACCGATCAAGAGCGCGGCGGCAATTGCCCACAACCACCAGCGGATCTCGGGAGCCTGATAAGGCGCCTTGAGGCCGTGAATATCTGTTGTATCAGTTGCGGCACCGGCCAGGACTGAAGTCACTGATACCAGCAGTGAATCGGATTGCCAGGGAGTGGATCGCCCTGCGGCATCGACTGTCTCTCCGCGCAACGGGGCGACCCACAGTTGCCCGGTCTCGAAGGCGGCAAGGTGCAACTGGCGACGGTAGAGCTTACGTCCGGGGCCAGAAACTGCCTCAGGCCATGTCGAATCCTTCACGACCTCCAGCTTGCCGAGCGTCTTCCCAACAGCGGGAACGATGAGGCGCAAGGTCGAATCGTACTGGAGTGTCAGCGTGTACAGTATCGGATCGCCGACGGTGACTGATTGTCTGTCGATTGCGACCGTGATGGCGGGGGTCTGGGCAGAGGCGGCGATTGAAAACACAGTTGATACTAGAAATGCAACGCTGACGAGCGAAGCAACCCTCACCCCCGGCCCCTCTCCCTTCCCAGGGAGAGGGGGGGCAAGGCAGCCTGTTCTCCGCGCCAATTTCATATCACCGTTCGCTCGTTCCGGTCATGTCGTCCCGAGTTTCGATACAATGGCGCGGGACCGTCCCACACTGACTGCGATGTCAACTCAGCCCTACTTCGATCCACCTTGCACGGGGGGCGGAGCCGTATCCTTCTTGTCGCCTTTCTCGGATTCGTTTTCCCCTTCGCGCGTTCCTTTCCTGAACTCCGACATGCTGCGTCCCAGACCGCGCGCGATCTCCGGGATCTTTCGTGCTCCAAAGAGGAGAACGACGACCAGGATGATCAGGATCAGTTCAGTCGCGCCGATCCCGAAGATCAGGACTGGTGCTTGCAACCACTGTGCGTTCATTGTGCCACCTTTCGCCGCGATCCTCCCGCGGGAGTCCCACCGTTTTCGTTTCTGAGCTCGAAGCGTCCTGCTGAGGGCCAGAGGATGGAGCCCTTGCATGGACTGAGAGTGGACGTATAGGACGGATTCGCCATACGTGTTAAGTCGTCTCTAGCATTACCGGCGTGCGCGCCGCTCCCGCTGGCGGAAGAACTTGACCAGATTGTCGGCAATCGCGCCGTCGGTTGAAACGTTCACTTGATCCAGACCGATCGAATCGAAGAAGCGTTTGCGACGCATATTACCCAATGCGACGGCGCGCTGGAACTGAATGCCTGCAATCCCGGCGGAGTCGATTACCATTCTACGGCGAGTTTCCAGATCCTCGAATTCGATCAGACCGACATCGACCCACTTTCTCTCGCGCGGGTCCTCCACTTTCACCGCGATGACATCGTGACGCTGATGGGCGATGGACAAGGCGCGCTCGTACCCGGCGCCGAAGAAGTCTGAGATCAAAAATGCGACTGAACGGCGGCGAGTCACACGGTTGAAGAATTCCAGGGCCCCGGCAATGTCGGTGCCGCGCCCCTGAGGTGTGAAATAGAGTATTTCACGGATCAGGCGAAGGACGTGCGAACGGCCCTTGCGCGGCGGCACGTAAAGTTCAATCTGATCGGTGAAGACGATCATTCCGACCTTGTCGTTGTTCTTGATGGCCGAGAATGCGAGGATTGCCGCTGTCTCGGCGGCCACCTGGTTCTTGGACTTGGCGCGCGTGCCGAAGCGTCCCGAGGCCGACAGATCGACCAGGAGCATCACCAGCATCTCGCGTTCCTCGCGGAACTTCTTCACGAAGGGGGCGCCTGAGCGTGCGGTGACATTCCAGTCGATCAAACGGATGTCATCACCGGGCTGGTATTCGCGGACCTCCTCGAATTCGATTCCCTGCCCTTTGAAAACGGAGTGGTACTCGCCCCCGAAGAGATGATTGACCAGGCGGTTGGTCCGGATCTCGATGCGGCGGATTTGGGCGATGAGTTCTTTGGGGAGCATGGGTGTGGCCTACCGGGGGGAAAGCAGACCCTTCGCTTCGCTGGGGCGCAGAGGCGCGCGGCCGTATCCGTGTACACCATGGGAGGTATGGGACAGTATGAGACCTATAGGAGTGCGAGAAGCGCTCATGGGACCTCCACGTGGTCGAAGATCTTCTGGACGATTTGTTCGGATGTGACTTGCTCGGCCTCGGCTTCGTAGGTGACGATCACGCGATGGCGCAGGACGTCGGGACCGATGGACTTGATGTCTTCGGGTGTGACATAGGCGCGGCCCTTGAGGAAGGCATGGGCACGGGCGGCCAGGTTCAGATAGATTGAGGCGCGCGGCGAAGCACCGTAGGCGATCAGAGGCGCGATGTCCATCCCATAGGCATCCGGGCGGCGCGAGGCATGGACGACGTCGACGATGTAATCTTTTACCTTGTCGTCGATGTAGATCTCGCGCACCACGGTGCGCGCTTCCATGATCTGCTCCGGAGTGATGACCGGTGTCACCGTGATGTCGGTAGGGCCTGTCATGCGGTCCATGATCAGACGCTCTTCGGACTTGTCGGGGTAGCCGACAATGACCTTCAGCATGAAACGATCGACCTGGGCTTCGGGCAGAGGGTATGTCCCCTCTTGTTCGATGGGGTTCTGGGTCGCGAGGACGAGGAACGGAGTGGGCAACGGATAGGTCGTGTCCGAGATCGTGACCTGCCGTTCCTGCATCGCCTCGAGAAGCGCGCTCTGCACTTTGGCCGGAGCGCGGTTGATTTCGTCGGCCAGGATGATGTTGGCGAAAATGGGGCCCTTGCGGACTTTGAAGTCGCCGCTGGCGGGGTTGTAGACCAGCGTGCCGATGAGATCGGCGGGCAGCAAATCAGGGGTGAACTGGAGACGCTGGAAACGCACCCGGATCGCGGTTGCCAGTGTTTTGACCGAGAGAGTTTTCGCCAGCCCTGGGACACCTTCCAGGAGGATATGCCCATCGGCGAGAAGGCCGATCAGGAGACGTTCAACCAGATATTTTTGGCCGACGATGGTCTGACCAATCGTGTCGGTCAGAGTGCGGCAGAAGGAGCTTTTCGCTTCGACTTTCTTTTGAATCGCTTCGATGTCCGGATGCATCAGTTCCTCACTTTCGAGCCATTCAGATGTCGTGGAAGATCCACCGCCAGAGGGTGGACCCCCGTCAGGTTTCCGCCCGCTTTCCATAGGGCGTTCGGGCCGGTCAACAGGCCGGATTATGTCATACCCACACGCTGTCCATGCGTTCCAAGGTTTGGCGCGCCCGCTCGTCCAACGCGACCAGCGTCTCGATGCCCGTCCGCACGCCCCCAAAACGCGAGGCGGCGCAGATTTGCAGGATGGTCCAGAGGAGGCCCCGCACCTCCTGGTCCTTGATCTTCTGACCAACGAGGTCAGCCACCTCGGTAGCGGTCATGCCAGCCAGAGATTGGCCAGTCTTCCTAGAGATGTATCCGTCCAAGACTCGCTCCAGATCAGCGAGGTATTGCTGAGCCCTGTCTTCACGGCGGTTGACACGGATGGCTTCGAGCATCTCCAGGGCTTCATCCAGCGGGGTTCCAACCGGGTGTTCAAAGAGCAAATCGCTCTTCCTGCGCAGCGATCGCCCAATGAAGTAGGCTGGGATTGAGACTGCCAGTGCTGCGCCGACGATCCACGGCCAGAGCGGTCGCCGGGGAAGCGGCATGATCGTCAGGTAGACGGGCGCCCCGAGGATCGAATCGGCACGCTGGCCGAGAGAAGGATCGCTGCCCAAGTAGACAACCGGGATGACGCGGGTGGAGTCGGGCGACCCGCCGCGGCGGGCCACCAGTTCGAACTGCCAAGTCTTGACAATCTGCGAACCGATCCGGCTCGGGGACTGGGTCATTTGTCCACCCATCCTCCACATCGGCCCCACCTGAATTCCGGCGCCAGCGAACTGCGGATCGCCGAGGGGATCGGAGCGGGTTGCGGTGATGGTGACGGTGACCTTCTGGCCGACTCGCACAGAATGCACATTGGCCTGCGCAGTCACCTGGAGAGCGGAGGCCGGCGCAGTCGCGATCATGGCGAACACTGCTGCGGCTGGCAGAATGGGGGCATAGCGCCTATAGGGCGCGGTTCGAACCATAACCTTGTAATAAACAGAGCCGGACTAGTCCAGCAAAGGAGGGTTTTTGCGGGGTCGGGGGAAGGAATTCTTGACAGATGTGGCGAATGCGGTATCTTGACGTTGTTGTTCTTGTTCTGGCGTTGCTGCCGGAGGCGGAAAATGCGATTTCGATTGGTTGTGACCTGTGCGGCGGTCTTGGTGACAGCGATGCTGTCTGCGTCCCAGGCCAGCGCGCCAGAGCTTTGCTTCAACGCGGCGGTGAACTACCCGACCGGCACTTTTCCTTTCTCGGTCTTTGCGGCCGATCTGGATGGAGATGGGGATAAGGATCTGGCGGTGACCAATGTGTTCAGCTGCAACGTCTCGGTGCTGAAGAACAACGGGGATGGGACCTTTGCGGCGGCGGTGAACTACGCGGCCGGGGATTCCGCGGTCTCGGTCTTTGCCGCCGATCTTGACGGGGATGGTGATGCCGACCTGGCGGTGGCCAATTACGAGAGCGCCAACGTCTCGGTGCTGAAGAACAACGGGGATGGGACCTTTGCGGCGGCGGTGAACTACGCGGCCGGCACTTTTCCTTTCTCGGTCTTTGCGGCCGATCTGGATGGAGATGGGGATAAGGATCTGGCGGTGACCAATGTGTTCAGCGATAACGCCTCGGTGCTAAAGAACAACGGGAATGGGACCTTTGTGGCGGCGGTGGACTACGCGGCCGGGGATCTCCCTGTGTCGGTCTTCGCCGCCAATCTGGACGGGGATAACGATGCCGACCTGGCGGTGGCCAATAACAAAAGCGATAACGTCTCGGTGCTGAAGAACAACGGGGATGGGACCTTTGCGGCGGCCGTGAACTACGCGGCCGGGGATGGCCCTTTCTCGGTCTTCGCCGCCAATCTGGACGGGGATAACGATGCCGACTTGGCGGTGGCCAATTACTACAGCGATAACATCTCGGTGCTGAAGAACAACGGGGATGGGACCTTTGCGGCGGCGGTGAACTACGCGGCCGGGGATGGTGCTCACTCGGTCTTTGCCACCGATCTGGATGGGGATAACGATGCCGACCTGGTGGTGGCCAATCAGAATGGTGACAACGTCTCGGTGTTGAAGAACAACGGGGATGGGACCTTCGCGGCGGCGGTCAACTACGCGGCCGGCGATAGTCCTTTCTCGGTCTTTGCCGCCGATCTTGACGGGGATAACGATGCCGACCTGGCGGTGCCGAATTACAACAGCGACAACGTCTCCGTGCTGATTAACTGCAGCGTTGGCACGAATCATCCGCCAGTTGCCAACTGCAAGGAGTTAATCACGGTCAGCGCGAATGCAAGCTGCCAGGCAATCGTTACACCGGCTGAAATCAACAACGGCTCGTCGGACCCCGAGGACGGAACCAATGTTACGCTGCAGCTCGTCCCGCCGGGACCGTTCGCATTGGGGAGTACACTGGTTCACTTGATCGTTCGCGACAATCGGGGGGCGGCAGACACGTGTCAGGCGACGGTGACCGTCACCTGTGCATCTTGTGCGGACACGGACAATGACGGCCTGGTTGACTGTCTTGACCCCGACGATGACAACGATTCAGTCGCGGACTCCATCGACAATTGCCCGTTGGTCTCAAACCCCGGTCAGGAAGACCTCGATCGGGATGGAATTGGCGATGTCTGTGATAACGACGATGATAATGACGGCATCCCGGACGATATCGATAACTCACCGCGGGACTATAACCCGGGACAGGAGGACGCAGATGGTGACGGTATTGGTGACGTGTCCGACCCGGATGATGATAACGACGGGATCGCTGATGACGGTGACAACAGTGGTCTGGTAGGCGACCATCCCTGCACAGGCGGCCAGACAATCGGCTGTGATGACAATTGCCCCGGCACTCCCAATCCGGAACAGCAGGATCTTGACAGTAACGGTGTTGGTGATGCTTGTGAGGGAGATGCTGACAGTGACGGAATACCGGATTCGAGCGACAACTGCCCCAATGCGTATAATCCCAGCCAGAACGACAACGACGCGGATCAGTTGGGTGATGTGTGCGATAACGATGACGACAATGACGGGTGCCCGGATGTGCGCGACAATTGCCCAACGGTTCACAACCCAGATCAGATTGACAGAGACCACGATGGAATAGGTGATGCGTGCGATCTGTGCGTCTGCGTGTCACAGGGGGACCTTACCGGCGACAGCGTCATAGACGTATTTGACGTCATTGAGGTAATCGGGGTCGCGTTCAGCGGGGCTCCCGATATCCAGGACCCAGCGTGTCCGAAGACGCGAGGCGATGTGGACAACAACGGCGTCACCGACGTGTTCGATGTGATCTATCTGATCGCGACGGCGTTCAGCGGCGGTGCGAACCCAGTCAATCCGTGCGGACCGTAATCGCGCATCTCGATATCTTTAGAGTCTCTAACAGAATGAGCCCGCCGCGGCGGGCCCGACGATCACAAGGCGGCACCCTTTCGTCATTCCCGCGAAAGCGGGAATCCAGCCTCGCGTGCACTGGGTGCCGGTTGCATCCGCCAGAGGGCATTCTGCCTCGCCCAGACGTTTTTTCAGGGGTGCGCATCGTGGATTCCCGCTTTCGCGGGAATGACGTTGGGGGAACACCCGCCGTTCCGGCTCGACCGCTCATTGTGTTGGAGGCTCTTAGGATAAGAACGAAGCCCGCGGGGTGGATTGAAGTCCCGCGGGCTTTTTCGCTGTGGCACCTCCGCCGGGGTACGTTTGCTTTGGCGCGTGTATCAATATGACCACCTCGTCCACCAGCACACACAACCACCGTCTCGTCATTCCCGCGCAGGCGGGAATCCAGATCCCGTTACGAGGTGATGACCCACGTTGGGAGAGCATCCGGTCCGTTGCACAGGTGAGGTGATCGTGAAAGATCGAAGACTGGATTCCCGCTTTCGCGGGAATGACTCTGGGGAAGCTGCGAACGTTTCCATACGCTTCGGTCGTTTTGTTGGAGGCTTTCAGTGTTTCAAGAAGGCCGGACGCCCAACAGCATCCAAACAAGTCCCGCGAGCATGATGACTTTGATCCATCCAGCCCACATGGAGGCGATGGGGAGTTCGGGGCGCCACCAGCATTGGGCTGCGCCGAGAAGAAGGGCGGGCAGGGCGGTCACGCAGATTCCGAACAGATAGAGCGGGCCGAGCAGGCCGGCTGCGCCCAACCAGAGTGAAGACGCCGCCGCCATCAGCATCGCCAGCGCACCGATGCGCATTGCGAGGGTCCGCCCATAGATGATCGGCAGTGTGCGGCGGCCCGAAGCGCGATCACCGCCGGCGTCGATTGTGTCTTTGAGCAGCTCTCTCGCCAGATGAAGCCAGAAGGCAATCACGCCCGCGGCGGCGGGAATTGCCAGGCGGCTGGGTATAGCAGCTCCGACGGAGACGCCTCCGTAGATTACAGGGAGCGCACCCATTGCCGATACCGTCAGATTGCCGATGCCGGGGAAGCGGGACCATTTCGCGTTGTAGAGGTTTAACAGGAGGACGACGACCGCGGCGATAATCAGTGGCAGCCAGCCGCTGATGCCTGCCGTCACCAGACCCGTGGCGTAGAACAAGGCCGCCATTGTCCTGGCTTGGCCAGGGGAAATCGTGCCGGTGACCAATGGACGATCGGGGCGGTTGAGCCTGTCAATCGCAAGGTCGCAGAGATCGTTCTGGATGTTTCCGGCGGCCGTAATGAACATCGGCGCCAGAGGGATTAGGATCCAGGCGGCAAGGCCGATATGTCCGGTTGTGAGATATGCACCTACGATTGCGGCGGCGCCGGAGAGGAGGACATTCCAGATGCGGAGGAGGCGGAGCCAGGGAATCAATGGCAAAGTGCTTCGGACCGATTCATCGATGTCGTGGCGGGGCGGCATATGCTCATGATATGCGTTACGGCGTTCAAAGACACGGACAACGAGAGCATGGACCTATGGGACCTATGGGACCTATGGGACCAATTGACATTTGATGCGGTCTGCGTGGGGGCGCGGCTTTCAGCCGCGCCGGGCGCACGCAGTGCGCCCCTACGGCCACACCTTCTCGTTGGAGGTTCATCCTGTTTTCTGTGTCCCGCGGTTGTGGCAGTGCTCGGCAGGCAGAGTCCGTCCGAGCGACGCCCAGAACTTGCTCTATCACCAACTCTGTGAGACGCGCAGGCGGACCAAGCCGTCGCGCCATACGGCGTGATCGCGCCAGGCGAATTCGAGACGGCCGATGCGATCGGCCGATAACATCCAGAGCGCACATCCATATCCGTATGGGAGCCGGCTGCGCGAGCAGGTTGCGCTCCCATCCAGGCCGCGCAGCGATGCACCCTCCGCGAAGATCGAGGCGACCGATGACGCGCCAAGGCGGCGCTGAATTTCGAGAGTCGCCCATGCACCGGCGGCGGCAGCGATTTGGCGATCACCGTACCCTCGAAGGGCATCAGCCCCACCCAGATACCATTCATCTCCGGAGCCCAGACGGCCGACACCAGAAATCCAACTGCGACCGGCGGCGGAAAGCCGCGCTGACCAGCCGGCGCCAACGGGAAGTGTCTGACCCAGATCGTACTTCAGGAGCATGCGATTGCCGGCCGCTTCAGAAGTTCCCGGGGCAGTACCCGGGAATTGACGACGGTGGGAGTAGGTGGCCGTCAGACCGAGATGGGAAGAGCCTGAAAGGTCTCCGTCGGGCCGGAGCTGTCTTGTGCCGTGCGACAACCCGAGGGAGAACTCGGTGGTGCGCGAGACCGCAACGGCCGATTTCCCAGGCGTGACCTTGCGCCAGCGTCCCTCGCATTCGACACGCCATTGGGCACCACGCCCGACACCGTATCGCAACTCGGCAGCGATTCCCTGGCGGTGGTCGTTCTGATCTGACTCATCGAGGGCGAGGCCCCAGTCGAGAGGAATTCCAAACGCACCCGCGTCCGTGAACCCGACTGACAGCAGAGTTCCGGCCAGAGGCAGACGTTCATACCTTATCGCCAGGGAGCGATCGCGCCTGAGAAGCCCGGTCAGATGAACCGACCCGCGTCCGGTCAGGCCACCAGCGGCCTCTCCCCCGGCAGCCATGATACCGTCGAATCGCACCGGCCGTGCTTCCTGCAGGCGCCAGCGGAGCACCACCTCTTCACGATCCGGAGAATCGAAGGCGACAACGACGACTTCGGGCGCATCGAGGATACGAAGGCTGGAGACACCTTGAATGCGCTGGCGGGCCTCGTTTATCCATGCGGTTGTCAGGGGAACGCCGACCGTCATGGCGATCAGTTTGCGGAGCCAGACAGTGTCCGTATGAGCCAGACCGGAGAATTCCTGAGCGGAGACATAGGCCTGAGGCCCGGGAGCGATCTGGAGCACACATCCCAGGGACCCATTGTGCAGTGAGAAGTCTCTCGGCCTGAGCACGGCATTGCGATAGCCCATCGCCAGCAGAGTGTCCAGCAAAGCGCGCATCGCATTGGAGAACTTGTCAGGAGCCATGGAGCCATTTAGTCGCGCGAGGGAAGACTGAACGACCTGCGCCACTTCCTCAGCAGGGTCGCCAACCCACTTGAGGGTGATGTTGCCGACGGCTGGAGAGAGGGTGTCGGGAACGGAGGAGACGATCGCAACCCTCTGGTCCTGGCACTGAGAGACCCGTGGTGCCATCAGAAGAGTGAGCGTAATCAGAATAGCAAACCCGACCGGAACCGAAAAGGCGCGACGGCGAGTCATGGGCAAGGTTTTGTCACGCATGATGGCTCTTCGGATCTTAGAATGTCGCCGTCGTTTCGAGTTCCCAGCGCCAGCGGTCTGCTCCATTCTCACGGAGGTCGGCATTCAGGCGCGATTTCACGGTTATTCGTCCGGGCAACTGCACCCGGAGTTCGCAGAATTCGGTCAGGGAAAACCCCGGTGGTCGTCCTTCCGCGAGCAATGCGGACAGGATTCGCTGGGGATGTTGCGATGTGACCCATGCGGCATCGGTTTCCATGAGAACAGTGAGAGGACCGATGACGGAATGGAGTAAGGGGCGGACTCCCCAGAGCAGGACCGAGTTGTCAGACAGCGATTCATACTCGGCGCGTCTCCGTCCCTCCACCGACCAACTCACCCCGGCAGGTTGCGATGCTCCAAGGGCTGCGGACAGCGTTGTTGCGCGTGCGGAGACCCCTGCGGGGCCAGTGCCGGCCCGTGTGCGGTTCTCCTGCTGTGCCTCCCCCTGCAAGTAAAGGGAGGGCGTCAAATGGCGTCGAGCACTCAGGTGCAGTTGTTCGTGAGTCTGATCCTGGCTTTCTCCCCGGATAAGCGCCTTGTCTTTGACCCAATCAACCGAGAACTCGGTGGATTGGTCCGGTTGTGCTACGACTCGAAGGCGATTGCGCTGTTCCGCGCGGGAACCGTAGAGATAGGCTGACTCGTGGCCGGCCCAGGGGATGAGCCAGACACCGGGACGGAATCGAGCAGGGTCGTACTGCGCGAGGTGTTCCCACTGCGACTCGAAAACCCAGCGCCAGCCGCCGAGATTCGGCCGCCATGACCCGGAAAGACGCTGCTCGCCGTCATACGTGTCGCGGTCGAGATCATCCGACTGTGCCAATACGCGCCGGTAGTCGCCGTGCGCGTCGGGCACATATTCTCCGCGTTCGAGACGGTATTGTCCCTGCCCTGGGCGTGCCGGCAGGTAGACTTCGCGCTGGGCACCTGAGTGCCCGTGAAGCAGGCGCAGATCGGCATTGATTGAGACCGTGGCCGCTGGCTGCCAGTGTTCGGTGAGCTGACCGCGATAGTATGGCGAATAGGACCGATTCACGGCTGCCTGCTGACCGCGCGCGATCGTGAACTGGCCACGGGACGCGGACCGGAAATCCAGTGGAGTCGCCAGGGACCATTCACGAGTCCGTCTCGATACAAAGGTGGAATCGTGGACGTTTTCCCAGCGGTACTCGGTGACTGTCCGGCCCCGGCCCAGAGAAATCCAGCGCGCCGCGGTCATTTCGGGCGCCGACTCGAAGAGACGGCCTGTGTTGTCGAGCCGGTTTTCGCGCCAGCCCCACTCGATACGCGCGAGAGCTGGATCGAAGGCCAGCCGGGCTTCATAGAGCGAGGAATGGCCCCCGACGGATCCACTTGTATTCGCCCTGTCCGCCGACCGGTGACGCCACTCGAGGTTCGTTGTCCAGGATTTGAGAATACGGGCGGACGATGACGCGCCGGTTCGCCAGGCGCGCAGGTCGTGGAGGTTCAGCAGGCCGGTCTCAGCGCTGACGTGCAGGCGTTGCGGCCTGCCGGCTGCGAGCGACACCTGATAGTCGTTTCGGCTGGAGTCGAACAAGGCGGACCGCAGTCCCCAAGCGTCAAGGAAGCGTGTGAGGTTGTCCACCCCCGTGACTGAGCGATCACTTCCGCCGACTTTGCGCCATTCGAGACTCAGCCGTCCGAGTGGCTGCGTGTCGTGAGATGCGATTTCGGATTTGTCATCATTCGCACCCAGAGTCCATCGGACGCGATGATCCGAGCGGAAGACAGTCGAGCTTGGAGAGAAACGATTGGCATCGTGGAGGTTTCCGGTCCAAAGTCCATCGAACCGGCCCAGCCGCCGCGCATCAATATCGAATGATTCAGCGACATTCAACAGCGCTTCGGGAGCGCCAAGAGTGGCGGTCGGCTCATATGACCCTCTCCCCTTCCCCGCGTACTCATAAGCCGTCTCGGCCAGATGACGATACCGGCCACGATTGGGCCCCACCCATTCAAAACTCACTCGCCAGTCGCCATTGGCGGGCCCGGCATAGACAAAGGCCGAATCTCCGTCGCCGGTAATGTCGAGCCTGTAGTCGCCCCGGCGGGCGCCTGAGTAATCTGCCGCCGGGACAGTAACCCGGCCTGTGGAGTTGACTGCCAACGCGCGTCGCTGGGCAAGAGAGAGATTTCCGAACATCGGCCGGTTAGGGTCATCGCTTTCCCAGCGGACGGCCAGTGAATTCCGTGCCGGCCGACCGCTGTCCGCCCAAGACCAGCTAGCACCGGCAAGCAACCGGCGATAGGAATTCAAGGTCTGCTCGAACTCGGCCACGACAACCGAGTGGGAACCGAGAGTCACTGATGGATTGAAGGTGATCGTGTTCTGCCGGGGGTCGAGGACAAAATCAGAGGCGGGTCCTTCGTGCAGGCGCCTGCCATCGAGCCAGAGGATGATGGATCCGGGAACAACAGATACCGTTCCACGTCCCTGATCGATCAACCGGTAGGGTCCAGCATCCTGAGGTTGTACGGCCAGCGTGCGGCGGATCATTTCGCCGCTCGCATATCCGAGGTAAGTGGTTGCCGCGTGCGTACCGTTGTTCCATTCGAGTTTCAGGCCGGCCGCGTGACGCGACTGAGATGTGCTGCGCGCATCGCCGACGGTCAGATCCCCCCAGCGTCCGGCGAACTTCGATGAGCGAGCCTCGATGAAGAACCGGTCCAAGTCCCCAATTCGCGAGGCATCTGAGCGGTTCTGACCTGCCATACCCGAGGAGCGATCCGACAAAGCTGCGGTCAGGTTCAAGCCGCGCGTCAGTTCACCGGCAACAGACAGATCGAGGTTTTGCGACCAGTCGGCGCTTTGGGCGGAGGATGTGCTTACGGAGAATGATTTGGAGCCGTGCCATTGCAGCGTCGCTGGTCTGGACCGAGACGGGAGTGATGCCGGGACTCCTCCTGGTGAATCGAATCCACCCGTGATGATCTGCGAGGCAGGGAGAATCGCACCACTCTCGAATCCAGACGCGGCGGGTGATCTGGCGGAGAATACACGGCTGCTCGCAGATAATGGCTGCTGTGCTCTCCATTCTGCCGGACATACCCAGGCCAGTCTGGTGAAAAAGACCGCAATTGTGTCCACCGATGACAGTGGGTTGGAGAAGCGGATCCAGCCTTTGTTCGGGTCGAGGGTGTAGGCGTCTTTCGGGAACGGCTGCGCATCAATACCTGCAAGAGTACTATCCCGGTCAAAGCTCGGTGTTCCAATCAAGAATGTGTAAGGGCAACCCGACGGGGAGTAATGAAGAAACCAGTCCTCGACCTCTACCGAAGGCCGGAGAGGAGTGTCCGGCCTACTTAGAAAGCGGAATCTTGGTGGGCCGGGCACTCTTGTCCGGCCTTTTTCGACACGCCACGGTGGGTCGTCCCTGCAATCGCCCACCCCGCCATACAGGCCTTCTTGGAGGGCGTTGCTCTCGCAGGCATCGGCGGCATTTGGATCGGGGTCTGAATCCCCCTCCACGGCGAGGAATGGGGTCGTATCAGACGGTTCAAGCGCAACGAGCGGAGGTCTGCGCATCAAGGTTTCGGAGCCTGCAACGATGAAGTAGCCTGAGAGGAAATAAGGCCCAGTAGTTCCATTGCCGATCACCAGAGCGGAATCACGGAGCAGGGTCGGGACAGTTGACGATCGATTGGACGGAGGATCGCACCTGACATGAGACGGAGAGGAAAGCAGCAGATACCCCAGACATGCGAGCAGGAACCAGGAGGCAGGAATCGGGCGACAAACCACTCGAGCGCCCGCGGATGATCCTGATCTGACCGTCATACAGCTAAGAAATGCTCAATGGTCGGCGTTGCGCATGCGGATTTTCAGGACGCGTCCGGTGGGAGGGTCAGCGACGTAAAGCAGAGAATCCGCAACAGCGACGTCAGTCGGCCCCCCAAGTGGGGCCACGCCCAGATTGCCGCCATCGATCCGTCCGATCAAGCCGCCTGACGTGTCGAAGACGAGAATCGCCCGAGCCTTTGTGTCGGCGACATAGGCCTGCCCGCGGCGATCCAGCGCCACCGCCACCGGTTCACTGAGCTCGCTCTCCCCGAATGACCGGCGCGGCGCACCGGAATTGTCAAAGACGACGACACGGCTTTGGCCGGGATCGCACACGTATACGGAGCCATCGGCCTCGGCGCATGCCGCTCCGGCGGGCCGGGAAAGACGTGCCCAGCCACTCTCATCGCCCTTGAAGCCGGCGAGGAATCGGCCGGAGGCATCGAAACGGTAGACGCGCCCGTTGATCCCGTCCACCAGGTAGATCTCACCAAAGGCTCCGAGGGCCAGACCTGTAATTGTGCCGCCGGCGACGCCGAGCGCATCGTACGGCGGGGTCAGATCGCCCGCGGGCCGCAGACGTGAATCATATATCACAGCGTGTCCTGCATCGCCGTCGCAGATATAGAGATTGTCCCCAAGATCCAGCCTGACAAAACGTGGAGGTCTGGATGCGGCCAGTCCTCCGCCGCCGGATACAACGGCATCATTGACGAGAGTGCCGGCATCATTGATCTGAAGAATACGGCCGACTTGCCGGTCGGCGACAACCAGTGAGCCGTTTTGTGATGCAACAGGAAGAGCGATTGAGACCGGTGCCGCAAGCATTGGTTCTCCCTCACTCGTCACGTGAGATGAGGAGGAGCGGCGCAGAAAGGCATCATCGATGACGGCGACAACCTCCAGGATCGCATTTGGGGCAAAGCCGGGAGACGTCTCCCTGGAGCGCGTTCCCGCACAGCCGGACAGAGCGAATGAAAGGGCGATGCTGAGCAGAGGCACAGAGCGTGCGAGAAAGGGGCGGGATTGCGGCCCGCGCCGTCGCCAGAGAAAGCACTGAGAGAAGAAAGCAAGAAGGCCGGACAAGAGTGTCCGGCCCACCAAAGTCAGGTTTGCTGCCAGTGGAGCCACTCCGTAGCCCCCGGCGAAGAGTCGGGACCAGCGCTCTCTCAACGCTCCTGAAGGGCGGGTCTTAGACCCGTCCCTGCGGTGGCGATGATTCTTGTCATCCATAGGTTTCAAGCCTATTGGACTGCGCGCTCAGTTCAGAACTGCCGGGAGAAGGTAACGGCGAAGCGGGGATTGACTGCAGCGGGATTGCCCCGGATGTGAATCCTCCAGTTTGCCGTCTCCATCCGGGCGCGGCGATTGACTGCCTTGGCGGTCCGGATGGCATCGAGTGCCGCGACGAGACGATTCAGAACGAGTGCTCCCAGCGTGAACTTCCCACGGCTGAAGGCCTCGCTGCTTTGGTTGCGAAGATTGCGGTAAGTGGAGCGTGCCGTGTATGAGTCCCACTGCCAGCACCAATAGGGCACGTCGTCGTAATATGGGCGGCGCGGGTCGAAGACGCGGGCGAGATCGTTGTACTCTTCGCGCGAGTCATAGAATGTAATTGTGCGGTAGAAATCATCACCCTTGCCCGCCGGGTCGATGCCGGCGTGTACGCGGGCGTAAACGCGGTAGTCGGTCTTCTTGACTTCGCCCACGGTCTCGAAGAATCCGAAGGCAGCCCAAAGCAGCCCTTCCGCCGTGAGGAACCCAGCGGCCCTGCCGCGTGCTCCGGCGTACCACTGACCCGCGCCCGGCAGCACGAGCGATAACAAAGCGGCTCGAGAGACGATTACACGATCCTTGTCTTCCCCGGCAAATTCCTCAAAGCCTTTCCCAACGGGCGCAGTGCTGAGGGAGGCCAGGAGCAGCGAGCGCGATCGATCGTGTTGTGAGATGCCGTCGGCGCGAAACACGGCCTGTCCGCAGGTGTTCGACATGATGGACAGAGTGGACATGGAAGGAGCGCGTAGGATGGAATCAATGGAGGAATTGCGGCTCCGGAGTTCAGCCAGCGATCTGCCCCAGCAGGGCCGAGCGCCAAGCACAATGCATGACCCGGCCGCCAGGCTGATGGCCAGAACTATTCCGCGTGTTGCGGACCATGTGGGACAATAGCGCATCAGAACCGGTAACCCACGTACAGTTTGGGGAAGAGTTTCCCGTCGGTTTGAGATTTGGCGAGGCGCAGGTGGGCGCCGACGGCCCCGAATTGGTCCATGGATTTATTGTGGCGCGTTGCCCCCAAAGCAGCTTCGAAGGCCGACAGGAGATGATTGCCGAGCGTCAGCATGAGGACGGTTGTCGCGCGATTGAACTGACGATTGGCATCGGCGCGTTGATGGAGGTACAAGTCGCGGTTCGGGGTCTTGAGGGTGATGCTATCCTCGAAATCCCGCCATCCATAGGAGAACTGGTCGTACTTGCCGACATTCTCGTAGTATGTCTGGTTCTTGACAGGTTTGCCATCTGCGTCAGAGCTGATATGATGCGAGAATACCTTGTACTTGTCGGTGGAATCAAGGCAGTCTTCACCGGGGCAGTGCCAATCAGGATTGATATATCTCATCGTGTCACTGGCAACCCCGTAGACCTCTTGCAGTGCCCGAAGGTATTCTTGATAATCCCATCCTTTGACAGGATCATCAGCGAATTTCTGATATTGATCCTGCTTCTTCTGTCCACTGCTGCGAAATTGGCTGACGCCGACCCATCCTGCTGCTTCCAAACCGAGAAAGACGAACGGCTTGATCCGGCTGCCGTTGTACCATTGCCCCCAGCCGGGGATCAGGAAGGACTGAGCGAAAGCGCGTTTGGAGGACTTCGGCTCATAACCGTACACGCCGGCAGCAGAATCGGAGCCTCCAGGTCCCTGCGCGTAGAAAACCGGATCATCAACCAAGAACATGGTCTTTGCGAGGGACGACTGGCGGGACAGATTGCCGATCGACATACCTGCGTGCGGGTCGAGGGGGCCGGGCTGCGGGGCCGTTTCGGCCCCTTTTGCCAGGGCAAATCCGGCAAGGATAATAACGGCAACCTGAATACAGATCGCCGGAATCCGGGTCAGCGTGCGGGCCTTGGGTGCGAGTCGGGACAAAGTCATTGCGGTACCTCCGGCAGTTTTCGAGTAACCATTTCAGAGTGCCATCAATCTGGCGAAAATGATCTCTACTGAACGATCGACATTTTACACAACGCGGTTTCGCGGCGACTATCGGATCTCGCCACGATTTCGAGATGGGCAAAGTAGACTCCGGAAGCCGCCCCGGCGCATGCCCACGCCCACTCGTTGTAGGCCCCACCGACACCCGGGCCGTCAGCCTCCTTGACGAGGTTTCCTGCGAGGTCGAAAATCTTGATGCGAACCTGAGCCTCCCCACCCAGCCAATATCGGATAATTGCCCTGTCTTGGGCCGGATTGGGATAGACGAAGGCACGTTCCGACAGGAAGAACTGGGTGTATGTCTTCCGGGGGTCAAGATCTTCCACGGGCAAGGTCGACGTGTGGCGCGTATCTCGAAACGCCATGGGCCAGGTCGCCCTCGATGGTGCGGATGCTTGCGGAACCTCGCAGGCGTAGAGATGCCCGTCATCGGCCCGGGCAAAAATTGCCGAGCGGTGATCTTCCGAATTGACCGCCCATGCGGCTGGTGCGCCTAGCCTGCCCCCTAACGGACGTGGGAAGCTGGACACTTCACTTCCGTTACCATTGAAACCATACACGGCGCGTGTTTCACCTCCCACGAAAATGCTGAGCAGACCGTCGTTCCCAAGGTCGGAGACCACCGGCGACGCAGCAGCGGAATCCGGCGAATTGACCCGTCCGATAACGACCGGGAAGTTCGGGAGTAAAGCACCGGTGTACGAGTACGCGTAGAGGCGTCCTCCACCCACCGTAATGATGTCCAGGAAACCGTCGCGATCCAGATCGGCCAGCACCGCGGAGGTCGAAGGGGTTGCCTCCAAGTCGACAGGGAAACCGGGAAGGATCGCAAAGTCTGACGTTTCCACCGCCCACAGCCTTCCGGCAACATCCTCAATGACCGTCTCCAAGATGCCGTCGTGGTTCAGATCGCCCAGCACCGGAGGAAGGAGGGAGTCAGCCTCAACTGCGACACGGCGCCCTGGATCGGCAACCGACCCCACGGCCCATCGGTTCGGACCGGCCCGCCAGACGGCCACGGCCTCGCTGTCACTGGTACCGGCGGCACCACCAATCATGAAGGGAAAAGCGTGCTCGCTGGGATGGCCAGTCACCAGATTGACGGTATTGAAGCGCGTGCCTTGGACTGGAACAAACAGATCCTTGAAGTTCGTGGTTGTACCGCGATTCCAGATGACAGGCGGCGCAGTTGGCCGCGCCGTTGTCACTGTATCGAATTTCAGGTCGAAGAGTCCGTCGTGGTTGCCATCAAACATGCGCCACACGTAAACATGCCCTGTACGTGAGACGGCCACCAGTTCTGCAAACCCCTCGTCACCATCGAAGTCACCGATAAAGGGGGGGGCGATCCATCCAGAATCGCCCGGATCACCCTTTGCAACAACGCGGAAGTTGCGAACGACTTTGGCTGTATCGAAAGATACAAGAGTGTCTGATACTTCTGCTCCGCCGATAGGCGTTCCGTCCCAATTCCAGGCAAGAATGTAGTTGCGGTAGCCCGCGAAGATCTCGGGGCGGCCATCGCCGGGGAACTTCCACTCACCGGACTCGGTCCGGGCGAGATCGGCGATCATCGGCGCGCCCGTCACCCCTTCCTCGCGTCCCGCGTAAACAGGAAAACCAGCCAGACGGCCGGCGACGGTGACATTGAATGTCATATTGTTCGACGGCGCTGAGATGTTGAAGATCCGGATCCCTGAGGAACCAGCCGTATTGCTGATGGCCGGGGGATTCGTGGTTTCCGACAGTTCCCAGTTGTTGGGGTAGAAGAAGTAATCGCGTGCGTCACCTGTGCCGGAGGAGTAAAAACCGCCGAAATTGACGATGCCGTCTGCTTCGATCAGCCGGACGAAACGCCGATGGGGATCCCACTGCAGAGTGTTGGCAAGGAAGTTGTTGGGGATGTCATCTTTCGTTGCATAATCCAACGCCGCAACTCCCTCGTCCACGTGCCATATCAGCAGGCCCTCACCCGGCAGCAGGAAATCATACTCGCGAGTCGGGAGTCTGGTGAGAGAATCGACGGGTCCGCGGACAACGTACGCGACAGAATCCCAACGCAGCGCCGGGTCTCCCTGTCCGTCGACGTCGATGCGCCGGTTCTCGATCAGGTAGTACTCTGTGGAGGAGATCGGTATTCGCAAGACCTGTGAAAAAGGCTGCGGGATCATCTCCAGACGCTCGGCGGCGGGCACCGGGACGCGATTCGAATCGGTCATTTCGGTGACACTGACAAAACCGAGATAGGCACGCGACCAGGCGTCGGGGAAGACCGGGAGCGCACCAAAGACCGTGCGTTCCTGGCCCGCGACCTCCGCTCTGACGCCGACATCAGCCGCATTGTTGTCCATGAGACTGAAGTTCCCGACTTGCGTAAGGAAATTGCTCGTATTGTAGAGATCGATCAGGCCCAACTGGTGTCCGAATTCGTGCGCCATGACTCCGTTGAGCACGGTAATGCGGCCATCCTGGATGGCGGTTTCCGGCATGATGATGGCTTCGAGCAGGGAGTCGTTCCCATTGCGCGGATGTAGCGTGGAGTCCAGGCGCAGGAATCCGGTGAAGAGATCGCCGGGGGAGTCACGCAAGATATCCGATTGCCGGTCTGATCCCGCGTGGAAAATGATGACCGCATCGTAATCGCTGAAACGCAGAGAGGATTCATATTGAGAGGAAGAAAGTGCGGCATCGAGCACGAAATTGCGCAGTCCAAAAGTGACTCCGCTGTCTCCGGCTCGCTCCCGGCCGTAGTAGGACATCGTTTGCGGCATCGGGTACGCGCTGTCGGGTTCGCGGGGGAAAACGGTCGCCTGGAGCGAAACGAGTCCGTTCGAGACCGTGTTCCAATAGAGGCCCAGAGCGCGCAGGTGGGCCTCGAAGTACGTGCGATCATGCGGCGCACTGTCGAAATGGTGGCCGGTGGAGTCGAAATAGGCGGTCGTATCGCGCAGATCAAACCGTCCGCGGCCGGTGGTCGTGGGATCGTCGGGGTCTTCGAAAGGGAACTCCACACGAATTCCCAGGACTTTCAGAGTCCTCGGCGCGGGAATGCCCGATGCACTCAACGCCAGCTTGTGCGGGGCTTTCCTCCGCAACTGCAGCAGGTTGCGCTCCGATGGTCTGGGGCAGAAGCAACGCAGGCTGCTGTCATTGGGACGCGGCTCTATCACGATCGCGTCCCGGTGCAAGGGAATATATGGCTGGGCGGAAGCGGGCATCACGCTGAGGCTGACGAGGGACACTGCCAGAACAAGGCTGAGTGAGAATGGCGAACGGACCGTTCTGGAGGGGCGGCCGGACAGGGGTGTCCGGTCTGCAGGAGATTCTTGCGATGGGCGGACAGGAGTGTCCACCCCACTGCGGACAGGAGTGTCCGCCCCCCTGAAGAATGTGAGTTTGGTGGCCCGAACGCTCCTGTCCGGGCATTTTTTCAACATTCTCGGGCGGGTCGCCTTTCCGGTCCCGGTTGATCTGGCTGGTGGGGAGGCGGCTCGGCAGTCCGCCGTGGCGGATCGCCCTCCCGAAACAAGATTGGCCGCGCCCAAAAAGGGAAACCGGGCCGGGAGTCCTGCAGTCCTCGCAGTGGTTCCCGCCTCGTGAGAAGTGTTTCTCATGAGCATTCTGTGGTCGCTCATACGCTCGGGGCTGAGCACGCTTAGAACCGCCCCGTCATGCTGACACGCAACGTGTTGGCGAGCGGCGTGTCACGTGTTGAAGGGATGTAGGCGAAGTCGATCTGGAAGCGTTGATATGCCAGACCAGCACCCATGGTAGGCGTCTTGACCTGACCGTCTTCGTCGTAGATGTATCCAGCGCGCAGGGCGATGGTCGAGAGATACCAGACCTCTCCGCCAGCGTTGTAGATGATCTTCTTAAGCGCACTCCCGCCACCCGGATTCACGAGCGCCTTATTGATTTCGCCCAGCACGGTGCCGCGGAAGAATGGACCCAGTTCCAGCCGATAGGCAAGGCCCAAGGCGAGATTGCGCGGGAGTGGATCGGACTGCTGGGCGTCAATGTAGGTGATGTTGGGCCCGACGTTTGTCACTGCGGCCCCGAGAGTCAGATTCTTCCACGGCGTGTGATAGAGCAGTCCTGCATCCATGGCGAATGCGGTCGCGCTTCCGGTTCCGATTTCCGCGCCCGCGCCCTGATCGGACAGGCGGGAGTAGATGATCTTGGCGGAGAGCCCGCCCGCCAGGCTTGGGGTCAGGCGTGTACCATAGGAGATCGAGAACGCCCCATCGAATGAATGGAAAGAATTGCCGGCCACGCCCCTTTCGTCGGTGCGGAGAATCTCACCGTAAGACAGGAAGGTGATCGAGGCCCCCAAGGTGCCCCAGCCTTCAATGTGGCCCACGTACGACAGATATTCGTAGTAGATGTCGGGCGCCAGCGCCGGCAGCCAGTTTGCGTGCATCAGGGTAATCTCCCTGCGCGGCTCCATGTAGACGACAATCCGGTTATTGGTCACGAACCAGACGTCTCTGCCACGCACGGCGATTGCGCGAACCTGGTCGCGCTCGAGATCGCGGTGATAATAGCGGCTCCACTCACCGGCCTGAACCTGCAACTGCCCGGCCTCCGTCGCAACAAAGAAGCGGTCGCCAGCGGCGGCCATGCAATTGATCGGGGCAGCAGCGGGGTTGCGATAGGTGTACAGGACCCGGCCCGCAGAAATACTGCCGTCCGGGCCGAGGTTGTTATACTCGGTGATGATGCGCGCAAAATGCTCGATTCGATCCGGCGTTGCACGTCCGCCGAGTTGCTTCTCGGCAAGATCCCGTGCGGTCGTCGCCCCGGCCGGGACGACCTTCGAGTAGCCTTGCGTCACCCAGCGCCCCTGCGAGAAACGAAGCGCCCCCATCGTGGTGCCGACCCACAGCCGCTGATAGTCGTCCAACGCGAGTGACGTGACCTGGCCGTGGATGCCCAACTGGTATGGCACACGCAAGGTGGAGCCTGCTGGCGGCACGTACCCGGCATTCTGGCCGTTGACCGCCAAGACCTGGGTTTCCGCGTTCGCCAAGGATACGCTATCCTCCGTTGCGAGAAAACGGCGGAGCATCGTCGATACCGAGTCACCCACGTTCGCGGTCATCTCAAATGCCCCGGAGAAGTTTTCCCCGCTGAGCGCCGCCAGTCCTGCGTCAGTCAGCGCCCAGCCCGCGCTGGCACCGGTGCACGCCAGTATTGTTACCTTCTCTCCCGGCAATCCTTCAGCAGTCCCGTAACGTTTCCACTCGGACCTGGCAACGACCAAGACCCCGTGGTCGGTTCCAAGCCATACTCTCGGCCCGGGAGTGACTTCGATGCAGTTGATGCCCTCTGCCGCCCAACCATTCTCGGTCGGCGCGGCGATTGATTCCATCCGATTACCTTCGTAGACAATCAGACCGTCGTCCGTGGCGACATAGACACGGTTGCCGTCACCGCCGATGGCGCGGATTGACGAGCCAAAGAGGTCGCTGCGAGCGACATCTATGGACGTGGGGAGCTGTCCGCTGACACTCCGCTCCATGAGAAAACGCACGCGGTCAAGCATGACCGCATCGGCTGGACCAGTCTGAGGAAGCGCCGCAAATTCCTGACGGAGTTCAGGCATTTTCCCCCGGTCGAGCCGTCCCTCACGGTAGGATGTGCGGAAATCGCGGACGATATTCTCCAGGACAGTTCGGTCCTTGTAATCGGGCGGGATCGAGGCGGTGAACCGTCCCAGTTCCGGCTCCAGCTCGTCCAGGGAGATACCCATGAATCGGGCAACAGAGTGCGCCGCAATCTGGTCGGCCTTGTCCTCCGACAGGTAGGGGGCATAGCGGCGGATGGCACCGGGAATGCTCGAGACCCCGGCGGTGGGGATGGTAACAAAATCGGCGGCCCCTTCTCTCACGACGGGGACCTGCCCCGGTTGAGCCGGTGTCGCACCAATCGACGAACCGGTCGTCATCCGCCCGCCTTCAGCAAAGCTGACGAGTCCCTGATCAGTGAGTATCCATAGATCATATGCCCTGACGTCTTCATAAGGGAGCCCGTTTTTGACCAAGGCGGCATCACGGACCGTGCCATATCCTGCCATGGGGAATTCCACCCACTGACTGTTCAGGGGGTACTCGCCCAGTCCGGCGGGGTTCCAGTGGGTGGCCGTGGCGTCATCACCGACGGCGACAAAGGCTTCGCCCATTCCTGCCGCACGCGCCCCGGCAGCGATACGCAGGAACAGCACGCCCGCATTCACGGCCGCTTCGGCGAGGCTGGCCCCGCACAGGACACCGGCCAAGATTATCAATCCGATCCAGGATTTCATCCGCCGCATCGTTTGTTTCCTTTCCCGTGTTCGAAATGACCGCACCTCATCACCCAGCGGGCGCGGAACCCCCGAAAATGCCATGGGGTCGTTCAAGTGAATCATCGAGTCGTTGCCGGAGAGAGTATTCATGCCACCGATCGCCTTTTCCCTTCTCAGCGGGAGACTACCACTTTGGTTTCCTTATATGCTTTTTTATCGGCCACTTTGCTTCCCTGGGCCACACGTCCGTTCAGTTCGATCTGTGCCAGGTAGACGCCGTTGCCAACCGGGTCTCCGTTTTGATCTGTACCGTCCCAAAAAGCCTCCCCATCGCGGGCGGGGTCGATGGTCCGGATCATGCGTCCAGCGAGAGTGAAGATGCGAATCGCGGCGTCGCCGGCCGAAGGGCGGAAGTAGAAGGTCGTTCTGCCCGCAAAAGGATTGGGATAGTTCAGGAATTCGCTGACGCGGAACTGAGGCTGATCGGCAATTTCAATATCCAAGGTCTTCTGCGCTGAGTTGTTCGCGTTGTCCCACGCCTTGATTCGCAGACTGTGGGAGCCGACCGGAACCGAGGCAAGGCTGAGCGGAGCCTTCCCCCGGCGGAACTCCCCAGGTGAGTAGGTAAACAAGCCGGTGAGATCCGCGAACGGCCGGTCGCCGCCATCAAGGAATACTTCGACACTGTGTCCTGGGGCAGCAGTGAGATTGATGCCCGACGTGTCAGCAATCGCCACCATCAGTTCGGCACCAGTGGGGAGTGCAGCTCCGTCGGCCACAACCTGGCCGTCGATCGTTTCCGCCTGAATGGTGGGACCCGATGTGTCAGTGACCAGGCCGCTGGACCCCGCGATCCACAGGGAATCTGTGACACCTCCAGCCATGCGGGTGGAGGAAGCGGTGTGCCCGAGTATCAGGGCACCGCGCTCACCGTAGGCGATGTCCTTGGGGACTATGAATCCGAAACTGAAGCGACCACCCGTGACTTTGACTTCCCCCCGGTAAATGGTTCCGCCTGCCAGATCGTAGTCGAGAGACAGCCTGTCGTTGATTCGGTAGACTCTGTGGCGCGGGGCGTCGCGGACCGTGATAGTCAGCGTACCGTCGAAGCTGCTCTGTATGATTCCTGCGGTGTCGGCGATCGTCCCGCCGACATTTGTCAGCGTGAGAGCGGACAGAGTCTCCGGTTGCACGGAGGAGAAATCGACGCGAAGGTCCGGGATGCCCAGCTTCATTGCCGGGTCGCCGAACAGAACGTAGCGCCGATCATTGGGGCACGGACAGGGAGGTTGATCGCAACTGGTGCAGTTCGCGAAGTATTGACGGAGCAGCTTGCCAGTGTATAGGGCGGCCGCAATGCCGGTCATATTACGGCTGAACAAGAGATCGAAGACCTTCTCATTCAACGCGGCGTTGGCGCCGGCAGTAACGAGCCGTGTGGCGGACACGACAGCGATTGCACCAGCGTCCGGCATTCGCAGCAGATCCTCCGACATGCCTTCCGATCCGGGATCATCAAAAAGACCGATGGAACACGAGAAAGTAAGAAAGGCCGCCGGCATTCCGGAATTCGTCAGACGCGGCAGATCGGCGGTACGCTCGAAAACGCGCTCGTGGGCAAGCAGATCCTTGTTCCCGTGGCCGAGATAATCGAAGACCAGCACGCCGTTGTTGAGCCCGGAGACGATGGCCTCCTTGACGGCGGGTTTGCGGCATCCGCGCGCCGCCGGCAGCTCGCAACCGGGGTTGTTGAACGGGTACTCGGTCATGTAGATCTTCTGCAAGTCGAGACGCGGAGGGATGTGGCTGCGCGCGATGCTTTCGGCATCGCGGATGTGAAAGTCCTCGTCGACGGAGCCCCGCTCGCGGTCACCGAATTCGTCATCCGCGACCAGCATGATGCGGGAGCGCCACGGGCCGAGGTTGTCAGGGGATTCGTAGCGCGTGATCTTGGCCGTGACCGCCTGGATCTGGGCCGCATTCTTGACCGGCCAGCGACCGATGAGCATATCCGGGAAGGGATTCGCGGTCTGGTCGCCGACGGAATTCAGGACCTGCTTGTCGCCGAAGTAGACATAATTCTCGTCGGCGGCCGAGTTGTCCTCAGGCACGATGTACGGTGGCACGTAATTCACTGAATGTGACCCGCTGTTGTCGAGGAAATCATAGGTCCCGTCACCCAAGAGCAGCGCGTAAACCGGGGCCGGGCGGGGCCACGACAGGAACGTGTGGCGCAGGAAGCGCCGGATCGCCAAAGGATCCGTCAATCCAAGGGAAAAAGCATCATAGACATCTTCGATGGGAACGTAGCGGACTGTCAGCCCGCTCTTGGCCGAACGCATAGCCATGAATGGAGAGGCCGCGCTCTGAAATGACCGCGGGCCGATCACAAGGTAGTCTGCCGCTGCTGAGGGCTGATACAGATCGGGGCGGGCGGCCAATCGCACCTTGACCGGGCGGCGCCGCTGCGACGGTTCGAAAGCATAGAACACATGCCGGGAGCCGTCGCGCTGATCGGCACCGAAACGCGCGGCGGCGCCTGTTTGCGCCACTCCCTCCAGAACCACGGGGCCGGCCGGATCGGTCACGTCCCAGACCGACGGCATGACGGTATTGGAGAGGACCAAAGTGAAGGCCGCGCCGGTGTCGGGGGCCGCAAACTGGAAGGGTCCGGCCGACAGGCTCAGGCGGCGGTGGTAATCGATGCTGTAGTAATCAAGATAGTATATCCCCGAAGCGCTGGAGTCGAATGCCAGTTCAACGGGAATTGCCGGGTCAAATGCGGGCACACCGAAACCAGAGATGGTCGAGGCGTCTTCGCCGGCGTTCGGGAAGAGCGTGTCGGGCTGCAGCCTGGCACCGCCGACGGTCAGGGTGACGCGGTTCGCATACGCGCCAATCTCCAGCCAGGCAGGCGCTCCCGTATCGGCTTCAGAAACGGCATACGGAAACAGGACCGTGCGGCGGACATTCTGCCAGTACCACGTGTAGTAGGATGCGACATACCCCAGGTTGTCGACACGGAGCATCTGGTCGCGTTCGTGGCGCGCCCGGCAGCGGGCGGAAAACCAGGCCGGAGCGGGCGCAGGAAAAGGCGCCGCCGGCACGGCCGCGATGCGTTTCGGCGTCCCGCTGAAGCTTCCGTCCAGCGCCAGCCAGTACACATTGTCGCGCTCGTAGCGGTTGACGACGTCCACGAGCCTGCCGTCCGCTGCCATCTCCCAGCGGTTCAGACTGATCGCATAGAACTCCAGTTCATCGGCGCCGTCGAATTGGCCATCTTCGCCGCCGTGAATTGCAATGGGCAGTTCGGTGAGCCGCTGTGGTGGATCGGACATTCGTGACGACAAGGCCCGACCGGGCCCTGCAAAGAGCCGGAATTCGGCCGGGGTGACTGCCGACAGGTCAACTCCCGCCTGCTCGAGATCGGCCGGAATCACACGTACGACACCTCCCTCGCGGATATGGATCGCCACCCAGAGATCGGTCCCGGTGAACGGGTCCGGGTCTGTGAGCGGCTTTGCCAATCCGAGATCGCCGGCAGTGCGCCAGGAAGCGGCCTGGCCGGGATTCAGCAGAATCTCCCGGTAGATCGGAGTGAAGGCATCATCGGGCGCAGCTTCGGCAAGCGCTGGAAGCCTGTCCAGCGACGGTTGGAAACTGACGCGGACGGTCATCTCGGAGACCAGTGAGTAGCGACCGTCACCCGCCTCAAAGACGAGAGGATGCAGAAGAAGGCGGGCCACGCGCAGTCCGCGAATCATGAAAATTTGATCAACTTGAGCCTTATCGGCGGGGTACGGGAAGGCCACCGCCGGGCCAACGAGGTGATCTGGAAGTTGGTGTGATCCTTCGGTTGGCGCACCCACACTCAGTAGCTCGAGATTGACAGCGGGGCATCCTGGAGGCATGGCGACATAGACGATTCGACCGGGGACCGGCGGATGATCGGGCAGGCGGTTGAGGGCAGTTCGTGCGAGCCTCGGGTATTCGCCTTCAGGATCGGACTTCCAGGCAAGGGGGCCTGCTTGATAAGAGAAAACGACTTCGGAGGAACTCTGGGAGAGAACCCTTACGTCGTCGTACTCCCCCCCCGTCGCCGACGGCGACGAGAGCAGGAGCATGAGTGCAGATACAAGAACGATCAGACCGAGAACGCGCACCTTACGCCTTTCCCGCCAACAGCGGGGTCGATTCCCCCTGGTCATTTCAACTACACACCCTGCGGGGTGTGCAACAACCAATCGATGAGGTGCGCTAAAGCCTCCCGGTCATTGTCAAGTGTTCCGTCTCACGGCCCACAGGCCGCAGCCAATTAACGTCTTAGGGCCGATCATGTCAATCTTTAACTGAGGTTCGGCCGGGAACCCTGTTTTGCCGGAGCAAGAGTGACATGAATCCATCGACAAATGGGTCAGCAATTCCCCAGCCAAGTCGCTCACGTTTTCAAGGCGGTGTAGTGAGTCAACGGGTTAGGAATGATATCCCTTGTCACCGAACAAGCTGCGGCGAGAATTGATCCCGAACGGGGCGCCACTCGGCAGAACACACTTTGCACGCGGGTGCGCATTCTGCCACATGACGTGGCGCCCGGCATCCACCAGATCGAAGGTCCACATGCGCGCAAGACAGAAAGGCCGGCGACAGAGCGCCCACAACGGCTTGTTTGTCAAACACTTACTGTTGACAAGAAGACACGAATTAGCTATAATTGATGGGTGGTTGAACCTCATCCGACCCACTGGTATGGCGGTCAATTGCAAGCGTCCCCGCCCCAGAGGTCTTGGAAGGGATCCCAAACAACTTTGCAGAGGTACCCGATGGCCACGCGCGCGCTGATCCCGGCTGTTCTGGTGACAGCAATCACGGTGTTTGGACTGGCAACACAGACGAAGGGAGTGGTCTTACCCGATGGGCGGATCAATTCGCTGCGTGATGATCGTATCCCAGGCGTCTTAATCGTCAATTTCAGGACCAGTTCATTGCCAACAGCGGCAAAAACAGGCGGGAAGAACGAGGTGATGGGGCTGGGGAGCATCGACTCCCTCAACGCACGGTACGGGCTTCGGGATTACCGGCCGCTTTTCCCCGGAGCCACGCCGACTCCGGCACCGTTCAGGCAACGCGACCTTCGGGGGTACCATGTGCTGGAATTCGACCCGTCGATCAATTTGGACAAGGCGGCGGCGGATTACTTGAGCGACCCGAATGTCGAGTCGGTGGAATACGACTTCTACGCCTATGTCATGCGGACTCCCAATGATCCCTCGTACCCTTCCATGTGGGGACTCAACCAGGTCAGCGACCACGACATCGATGCACCGGAGGCGTGGGAGCGAACGGTGGGCAGTCCCACGACCCTGCTGGCGGACACAGACACGGGTGTTCTCTACACGCATGAGGACCTGATCGACAACATCTGGGTGAATCCGGGCGAGGACCTTGATCATGATGGAGTCGTCATGGATCCCGACGATATGAATGGCATCGACGATGACGGCAACGGGTACGTCGACGACCTGATCGGCTATGATTTTGTCGCCAGCGGGTCATCGGTTTGGCCCGGCGAGGATGGCGGGACAAGGGACAATGACCCGAAGGATTTCAACGGACACGGGACGCACACCTCGGGCACAATCGCGGCAACCTCCAACAACGGCAAAGGGGTGGCGGGGGTCGCGGGGGGATTCGGGCCCTTGAGCGAACCGGGGTGCAAGATCATGTGTCTGCGGATGGGGTACTCGTTCAACGACGGCGGCTCGGAGAATGGCCGCACCCACATGAGCTACGTGGCAGAGGCGTTCTACTATGCCGCCAGAAACGGGGCGGTGGCCATCAACTACAGTTTCGGATCATCCGGCGGCGGCGGGATCGAGGTGGCGACGGATACGGTTGTCGCCCGGGGAGTAGTCATCTGTGCCGCCGCGGGCAATGACAACAACTCGACCTTTGGGTATCTGCAATCGCGGCCTGATGTCATGTGCATCGCGTCGACAAACAGCGGCGATTACAGATCGAGTTTCTCCAACTACGGCTCTACGGTCGATGTTTCGGCGCCAGGTTCGTCGATTCTCAGCACGGTGTCGCGCCATTACGCGCCCGGCTATGCCGTTTACGACGGGACCTCGATGGCGACTCCGCACGTCGTGGGACTCGTGGGTCTGATCCGTGCCCTCAATTCAACACTGACCCGTCAGGAGGTCGTCGATCTTATTGTCAACAGCGCGGACAACATCGACGCGCTGAATCCGTCCTACGCCGGCAAACTCGGTTCCGGACGAATCAACGCCGCCAAGAGCACAATGGACATTGCGTCGGCAAGTTTCAGCGCGACCCCGGAGGTCGGTGACGCCCCTCTGATCGTCCAATTCACCGACAACTCGCTGGCGGCCGCTACGGCATGGCACTGGGACTTCGGCGACGGGGACACATCCATTGTTCAGAATCCGACGCACACCTACGCGCCTGGATTGTACGATGTGACTTTGCGCATCCAGACGGCGATCGGTAATGGAACAAAGACCAAGTTTAACTTCGTCTCAGCCCTCGCTGATACCATGATTGCCAAGGATACAGCGGGCTTGGTGGGGCGTCCCGCGGTGGTCGGGATCTGGGCCCGGAACACCCAGCCGCTCAAGCAGATCGTTCTGCCGGTGATTGTGAGCAATGTCTCCGGCAAGGGATATCTCGATTCGATTGTCACGACCGGATGCCGCACATCCTACTTCGAATATCACGGGAGCGTGTTTGACAACTCGTATTACGGGGAACAAGCAGTTCTGCTGACGGCCGATGCGGGCGGGGGATCGCCGCCTCTGACGCCGGGTTATGGGATGATCGCCAAAGTGTGGTTCCGGATCAGGTCGAACGCCCTGCCAAACGATTCGTTTGTTGTCAGCGTGGGAACCCTCGGTTCGTATTCATTCCAGTTCATCTCTCCGGTGCTGACTTACACGCCGCGCTACAAAGCCGGCGCGCTGGTCGTGGGAGGAATAATCGGCGATCTGAACGGGGACCGTCAAATCGATGTTTTCGATGTGACATCACTGATCGATTTCGTCTTTTCCGGCGGAGCAGCGCCAGCACCGGCAGACGTCGCAGACTTCGACTGCGACGGTGTCTACGATGTGATGGACGTGATCGCGCTGATTGATTATGTCTTTTCGGGTGGGAATTCACCTTGCAGTTGAGGGATACGGCCCGCAAAAACGGCGGCAGGGGCGGTCGTGATGACCGTCCCTTTGTTTTGGGACGTACCAAGGACTTTTACAGGCCATTTCATGGCCCATCTCCAGTGTGGCGCCACGGGTCTTCAGACCCGTGTAATATCTTCCCCTGCCACTGACGCACGGGTCTGAAGACCCGTGGCACCCGGCAGTCGCCGGATCTCTTGAGGCTATGAAATGGCTTCTAACATGATGAACCGCCAGCCAGAAGCATTGGTGCGTGCGAGCACGCACCCTACCGCTGGCAGGCCTGGTCCGGGCTGCCGCGGTCAGTTCGCCGTGGGCAGACTCGCCGATAGCTCCAACAGCGGATGGGTATCGCGGCTCTTTCAACACATCCTTCTGTCCTGAGGGATCTGGAATCAAACTGGCCATCTCGAAGTCGAAGGAGTAATTTGGACCTGCGCGCCCTGCGTGGAACACCTGCCATGTCACCGAGCAAACCTCCAATCGCTCCACTCGGTCACCAGCGTCAATCGAAGCGGGTGATGGTTCTGTTGGGAGTCTTGGGGGCCGTGCACCTGCTCACGTCGTTTTCCCCTGGGATCAGTACTTGGGGGATCGACTACTGGTCGAGCTTTCCGGTCGCGGCCCGGTTCGTATTCGCAGCGGTCCTAGCTCTGTTCTTCCTGCCTCCTGTGGCCCGAGTCGCACAGGCGGCCACGGACTACGTGCGCCAACGGGTGTGGTATCTGGTGCTTTGCGGGGCGGGGCTGGTGGCGTTGTTTGTGGTGCTTCGATCGCGCGTGCACGTGTACGGAGACGGGTATTCGTTTGTCGGGTACTTCGCCGGAGGCCGACTCCCAGACTTTTCCAACCAGTTGGGCACTCAAGCACTGGACTTGATTGCTCATTGGGCGGTTTACCGTGCGATTGTTATGCCGCTGGGGGGACCCGTTGAGACCAGCTACGTCATTCTTGGAGCGATTGCCGGGCTACTCAGTATCTGGGCGATTGTCCGGATCGCACGCGTACTTTGTACAGGTAGGGACGCTCGGAGACTGATCGTCGCCGCAGGCATTTCCAGTGTCGCCGTCACTTTTTGGTTCGGTTACGTCGAGAGCTACAGCCTCACCAACGCTGCCATTCTCTGGGCACTCGCATTCGCGATGGAAGCGCGGAGTCATCCTTGGCGTATCTGGGCAGCGTGGGGAGTGTGGATTCTAGCGGCTGCCTTCCATCAGCTTGCCGTAGCACTTCTGCCTGCGTTGATCTGGGCACATTGGCGGGCCTATCGTCCATCGCAGAAGGAACTGCACGCCGGGCTCCGCCCAGGCATCTTTGCCGTCGGTTTCGCAGGATGGCTGGTCGCCACGTCGGTCTACAGTCTGGTCAGAGCGAATGTGTTTGTGCCCTTGTGGCCAACCGCGGATTCGATCTATACCGCGTTCAGTTGGCATCACTTCATTGATATGTTCAACCTGGCCCTGCTGCTGGCTCCCATCGGATTGGTCGGGGCGATCATGTGGCTGACCGACCGGGACGCCCGACAGGCCGGAGCCAGTTCCGGACACGGCATCATCGCGGTGGCTGCGGCTTCAATGTGGTTCTTTTCATTTTGGGTCGATCCATTGCTTGGAGCATTTCGTGACTGGGATCTGCTGGCGGGCTTCGGGATCCCGCTGTCGGTCTGGGGCGGTTCTGTCATCGTCCGGAGACAATCACGTGGGGGAGTCAGTTCGTCCCTTTGGGCACTGGTCGCAGCTTTCGCCGTAATTCACGCCGGGGCGTTCATCGCGACACTGCAGAATCCGCAGGGAGCGATGATGCGGGTCGACCGCCTGGTCCGGCAGGATGTGCATTACTCGGGGGGGTTCTTTCATGGGAAGCGCCTCGCTCCATGGGCGGCGGTTCTGCAGATCCGCTTCGATCGCAATGACATGGCCAAGGACCATCTGGGACGACGGGTACTGCTCGAGCCGACCGACGCGCAAGCCTGGGGCAACCTGGCGGGGGCCTATCGTCTGGCAAACATGACCGACAGCGCCCGGGTGGGCTACGAGCAAGCTCTCAAGTATGACACGACGAATCTCAAGTACGCGCACAATCTTGGCATGATGCGTCTTGAACAAGGTGATAATAGCGGCGCACGGGATGCGTTCACGCGGGCGGCCGCACTCTCTGACACCGCCTACAATAGCTACTGCATGCTGGGGGTGGCCTTGGTTCGCCTGAAGCAGGCGCGCGAGGCGGGTCCCGTTCTGGACGAGGCGGTTCGCCGCTTTCCCGACCGATTCGATGCCTATTACTACCGCGGCGCTCAACGTGAGATGCTCGCGGACACGGCCGGGGCGATCAAAGACTTCGAAACCGCCCTCGAGAGGGGCGGCCGGGTCGAAGAGGTATACACCCGGCTGTGCCAGCTTTATCAATGGTCCGGACATCCGGGCAAGGCCATCGAAGCGGCGCGACGCTGGGAGCAGCAGTTTCCGAAGTCGTCGGAAGCACCCTTTCTGGAAGGGACTTCCTACGTGACTTTGAAGCAATATGACTCGGCTGCTTCCGCGCTGAGCCGTTGCCTGTGGCTCAAGCCGGATGACGCGCTGGCCACCTACTACCTGGCCACCACGTGCAGAAAGCTCGGGCAGCCTGAACGTGCCAAGGACCTGGCATTGCAGGCCTCGCGGCTGGACACGACGCTGGCTCTGCCGTATCTGGAGCTGGTCTACCTCGCCGCGGACGCCGGTGATCGGGCGGCGGCGGGTGCGGCCACGCGGGAGTATTTGCGCCGATCGCCCGGAGATTCGGCGATGTCTTATCTGCGGCAGTTTCTTCGACCGTAGGGATGGAACGTGACCTCGCGGCGGAACAACTTGGGCATTACGGGCGTACCACCGGGTGGGTTTGGAACTTGCAAGCGGGGGCGCCAGGTAATACTCCGTTGAGCCGCGCACGGCAGGACACTTGCTTAAGAATGGAATTGGACGCGAAGAGACGGGCACAGATGGACGATAGGTGCAAAGAAGGTAATAATTGTTGCAACCATGGAGTCACGGCTCCATCGTATAGACGTGACACGGCCGGGAAGCCGGACTTGGAGTGAGGCACACCGCCATGTCTTGGAGGCATCGATGAACAAAGACAGACGTCTTAGACTGTATACACTGTTTCTCGCGCTGGTGGCCACCGGTGTCATCTGGGTTGTTGGCGCGGGTGAAGCAACTCCGGAGCGCATGGACGTGGTGGCGCAGACAGATGCCACGACGCCCAACGAGGCCGTGCCCGACGGATCAAGGCTGAAACGTGAGACGCTCTACAAATACACGAAGCTGATGAACGACATCTCGTACCGCGTCCAGTCCAATTACATGGACACGGTCAGCACCAAGCAGATGGTGTACGCCGGCATTCGCGGCATGCTGGATGTGCTCGATCCATTCTCCGTGCTGCTCGAGCGATCCTCGTATGATCGTCTGATGGAATCGACCCAAGGGAAGTATGAAGGACTGGGTATGCAAATCGATCTGCGCGAGGACACGGTGACGGTTGTGGCACCCATCGAGGACACGCCGGCGGAACGTGTCGGACTGCGCGCGGGAGACCGAATTGTCGCAATCGATGGCAAATCGACCGACGGGATGTCCACCGAAGACGCATCGAAGCTGATGCGCGGGACGGCGGGAACAAAAGTGACCCTGCGGATCGTTCGCCCCGGTCTGCGCGAACCACTGGACTACGAGGTCGAGCGGGCGGTGATCGAGCTGAAATCAGTCCCGTACTATGGTATGGCCGACGCGCAGCACAAGATCGGCTACCTTCGGTTGAACAAATTCTCGGAAAGCACGGACAGTGAGTTGCGCGAGGCAATGGCGGCGCTGAAGACCATGGGCGCCCAGTCATTGATTTTCGATTTGCGTTCCAATGGCGGCGGCCTTTTGGACCAGGCCGTCAAGACATCGGGGCTGTTTCTCGACAAAGACCGTCTGGTGGTCTATACGCAGGGGCGCGACCCGGAATCGCAGCGCAAATACTTCTCCACCGACAAACCGATCTTCGGGGATGGCCCTCTGGTGGTTCTGGTCGATGGCGGCACCGCCTCGGCGTCGGAAATCGTTTCCGGGGCCATTCAGGACTGGGACCGGGGACTGATCGTCGGAAACACGACCTTCGGCAAGGGACTCGTTCAGCAGATATTTCAACTCCCGGAGAGCGACGACGTCGCGTTGAAGCTCACGACGGCCCGCTATTACGTCCCGTCGGGAAGATCCATCCAGAAGCCATCGCGCAGTACGAAACATCCGAAGACTGATGAGGATTCCGTCGAACTCGTGACCAAAGAGCCGGAGGCGAAGGACATCTTCTACACGAACAAGGGCCGGAAGGTGTACGGCGGCGGCGGTATCGTGCCTGACGTCAAAGTGGATGAGCCGACATGGACCACACTGGAGATCAACCTCTGGCGTCAGGGCGTGTTCTTCAATTTCGCGGTTCACTACACGACCGTGCATCCCGGCGTCGGCATAGCCATGGATGTTACGGACTCCACTGTGGGCGAATTCCGTGATTTCCTGAAGCAGAAGAAGTTCGACTACAAGACTGAGACACAGGTCGAACTGGAAAACATTCGCGACGCCATGAAAAACGACTCCGCGCGGCAGGCGATTTACAAGCCGAGCCTGGAGCAGATCAGCGCACTGATCGACCGTGAGAAAGAACTCGAATTCAAGGAGAGCGAGTCTTTCGTCAAGCGCGAGATCAAACGGGCCGTGCTGTCGAAGCAGTTCGGACAGCGCGGTTTCTACGAAGGTGTCGTCCTCACCGATGACGATTATGTCCGCAAGGCGATCGAGATTTTGACGCGCAAGGACGATTACGCGCGGTTGTTGTCGAAGAATCCCGACCGCAAGGGATAGACGACTTGTCACGCGATTTCGACCCCGCACGGAGTGATTCGTGCGGGGTCTTTGTTCTTGGGCGGTTCGTCCAGGGATACGGACGCCGCATGGGTCAAATGGTCTTGCAGAAAACACTTTCCCATAGGCTGCGGGAGGGCGAGGCACCTGCCGAGCCTCTTCCCCACCCGTGGAAAGAGGCTCGGCAGGAGCCTCGCCCTCCCAGTCCCACATCCGGGCCTTGAACGACAGGGGATGGAAAGATGATTTCTGCAAGACCATTTCGCCCCTGGCACCGAACCCAAGGGCAAGTAGCCATCGCACCGGCCGACGAGAGCGGGAGTCGCGCACCTGCTATCGGAAGTCGGGGCCGTCGTCGGTGTGTTCGGAGGTGATCTTGCTGGTGGTCACTGTGACCGATTCGCGCGGCACGAGAAGCTCGCCGATGCGGCGGCGCGTGGCGGGATCGAACAGATCACCCTGGATCGCCTTGGGGAGCTTGGAACGCGACAGATCGGAGACCTTGTCCCACTGACCACTGGCACGGACCACCGCTTCGAGGATCTTGCGGTTGGGGTCGTCCGAATTCGGGATCACCTGTTCGATGCGCTGATGGACGCGCAGAGAAGCGCTGTGGCCTTGGAGGCGGACCATGCTGGTCTGCTTCGAGAAGGCGATGATCTGATTGCGCGCGAAATCGAGTTCCTGTTGCGCTTGATCGACTCTGGTCCTGGCGGCAACGAATTGATCGACGAGTTGCACTCCTTGATCGGCCGAGAATTGATCGGGAGTCATGGCGGACAGGGCCACGAGATGACGCTTGGCCGGGCAGACCGACTGGAATTCGCACCAGTCACAGAGCTGGGTTTCGTGCGGCGGGAAGTCGTGGCGAACGACTGCTGCGTCGATGGTGTCGATCAAACGGACGGTATCGGTCTTCAGTTGTCGGAGCGATTCGGGCGAGCGAACCGAGACCAGTGCCTTGTTGGCGCGGAGGTAGTGCCAGATCAGGCGAATTCCCGGCACATCGGGCCAGCGCTCGTGGACGGCGATCTGGTAGAGCGCGAGCTGGCGCTCGGCGTCGATTTCCTCTTGGGAGGGAAGGCGGCGGGAAGTCTTGTAGTCGTGAATCTCGATGGTGCCGTCATCCAGTTGGGCCAGGCGGTCGATGAACCCTTGCAGTTTATACTTGCCGGTACCATCCAGATCGACCCAGATTTTCTCCTCCAAGCCCAGCACACGTCCATCGATGAAGGGGTAATGCTTGACGAAATAATCCTGGAGGCAGCGGTGGCCGACGTTGCGGTAGTCGTCAGCGGTGAATTCTGTGCGGACGATCAAGACATCGGGCTTCATGTTTTTCGCCCAGTAGTCCTCGTAGAAGTCGCGTGTCTCCTCCCATTTGGGCACGCGCTGCATCTGGACAGATGAGTAGAGGCGTTCCAGCACCTTATGAACGCAGGAGCCCATGAATGCTTCGATTGAGTCGCGCTTTTCGATGTCCGGCTTCTCGACGTACTGGAAAGCGAACTTGCGCGGGCAATTTTCGTAGGTGCTGAGCCGGCTGTGGGAGAAGATCATGGCGTACCTCCAAGGTTGGCCTGCCCCCAACGACGGGGATACGACTTCCGGGATTGAAATGCAATCATTTCCGGTGGGTCCAGCGGGCCACAGGCGGGACGCCCGTGCCACCGAGGAGCTTCGTTTGGAACTGAATCGGTGGCACGGGCATCCTGCCCGTGTCGAAGAACCCGGATCCGAACCAGGGTGCCACGGACAAGGAGATTCTCCTGCATTATGGAGAATCTCCTTGTCCGTGGCACCCGTGAAATCACGCCCTCTTCCATCATCAATGGCCTTTTTCAGCGGATTGACAAGAATCGAGATTGTGGTAGATTGGGGATGTAGCCCCGCTGTCTGAGTGGGACCCTTCCCCCGTCAGAAGCTATGTTGCGACGTTGCCTTGCCATGTCACTCGCGTTGTACGGCCTGCTGGCCGGTACTGCCGCGTTCCCATCGGGCAAAGCCGATATTGCCCCGGATGGCGCGTCTGCGGCACAAGTCCATGCAGCGGATGCAGCACCGGGGCCGTCCTTCCGAATCCACGCCAATCCATATTTCCGCACGACGGTGACGAATTGGGGTTTCTTCGGCAATCCTCAGGCGACTCTGATCGATTCCAGCACGCTGGGCACGCCGGATACTTTGCTCGCACCGGGGATTGAGACGCCTTCGCACTCGCAGATCGACTACCTGTACGAGGCCGGATTGTGGGTTGGCGGCATCGTGGGTGGGGACACGCTGGTCTCGGTCGGGGCGACCGAGTGGCCGCCGGTCTATGAGATGCATCCCGGAGTTGAAGGGACGCCTCTCCCCTATTCCGACTTGCTGGGCGATGAAGAGTTCATGGCAGATTACACGGATTCGGTGACGGATCCGGCGCTGGTGCGATCCGATCAGCTTGATGGAGCCCACCGGCCTCTGCCTGTGATTGTGCGGCAGACTACGCGGCTGGTGGATGATCCGGCATACGACAAGGGTTTGATCATGGAGGTGGTGGTCCATAATATCGGCAGCACACCAATCAACGGGCTGTGGCTGGGGTGGTACGTCGATGCTGATATCAGGCATCCGGCTCACTCAAATAGCTGGCTGAACGACGTGTCCGGCCATCGCTCCACCACAGTCATTGTGGACGGGCACACGGTCCCTGTGAGTTCGGCCTGGTCGGCCGACAATGACGGGGATCCAGACAGCAGTTCATGGACGTTCGATTCGCGGTCACCAACGGGTGCCCTTGGGATGATGTACTTGGGCGGCGTCCCGGCGCTGGGAGAAGAGTCGTTCAACTGGTGGAATACGGGATTCTCGCGCGCTTACGATTGGGGTCCGTCGCGGGTACCCTGGGACACGAACATCTACGGCGGATCCGGCCGGGTGATCGGCGACAAGATGAAGTACCGGCGGATGTCGAACCGGGAGATCGACTACGATCAGGTCTATGCCGCGGTGGACAAGTCGGCAGAGGGATGGATCCCACCGACGTCATCAGCGATTGCGCGCGACTTCGCCGACGGGTATGACACGCGCTTCTTACAGAGCGTGGGGACGGTCGATCTGATGCCCGGCGACTCTATCGTTGCAGCGTGGGCGCTGGGCGTCGCGCCGCATTTCCACACCGACCCTCACCATTTCGCAGCGACGTTTGACGACACGGCACCCGAGGCGTACCTGGCGGGGCTGAATTTCGCGTCACTTGACACGACGTTGGCACGGATGAAGATTCTCTGGGATGACCGATTCCGTGATGCGCTGATCGGGCCGCCGCGAGAATTCTCCGTCGCGGGATGGGATGATTCGACAGCGCAACTTCAGTGGCTGGCACGGGAGACACAGCGTCTGCGGGGGTACGGGATCTTCCGGTCGCTTGATGCCAAGGCATTTCCCACCACGCCACTGGCGGTTCTTTCATCCGGCGATTCACAATTCAGTGACACCGGGCTTTTGCGTGAACCAACGTACTATTACACCATTCGATCGCTCGACTCGCTGGGGCGTTATGGTCCAACGTCACAAGTTCTGGACGTGCTTCCGGACCGGCCGATGACGCCGACGCTGCTCAGCGCGCGGGGAGGGAAGGGGAAGATCAGTATCAACTGGCTGGCGCCTCTCGAACCGGACGTCGTCTCTCACCGAATCTACCGCCGCCGCGACGATGGGCCATGGTCCATGGTGGGCCAGACGTCTTTCCCGCCGCCTTTCATCGATGCCGCCGTGACAGACGCGGTGGTCTACGATTATGAGATCACGGCAATGTCGGCGCTGGGAAATGAGAGTTATCGTTCGCGGCCACTCCAGGGCCTTTCATTTGCCTTTGATGGCCCGCCGTTGGTGATCGATCACACGCTTTCAGGTCCAACATCGCTGACCAACAAAGATTCGGTGGCAACCGTGTGGCGGCGACTGGTCACGGGGCTGGGGGGCGCCTATCGTGATGCGGACCCGGTGACAACGCCGTCTTTCGGGTTGGAGGTTTACAATCCGCACCCGGTCACGATCGTTGTCTCGGACGGGCGATATGCCCCGCGCCCGGAGACACAGGCGCAGTTGGCGGATTATCTGTACGCCGGGGGGATCACGATCCTGACCGGCCGGGATCTTTTCAACGACGACGCTATCACGGAAGGGACGATCCATTTCGGCCCCGGGGACTGGGCCTATGACAACTTTGGGATAACCGCCGCCATCTACCCGCGTGTCCTTCTTTCCCACCCCACACGTCCAAACGCGGAGTTTGTTGGTGCGCATTCAGTTGATCCTCAATTGCCGGATATGGTGGTCGATCCAACGAGAACGGGATGGGGGCTGAACCCGGCACTGCCCGCACCGGGGCCGGCGATACCGTTCGTGGGCTATCTCGAAGCCGACACCGCGCGTGCTCAGGTGATCTACACCTATCTATCCAAAGATGGGGTCAGTTCCCCCTCTGGAGGCCTGCCGGTTGGCGTGATCTCGAAGGTCGATGGTGTCCACGCTGCGGTGCTGGCGTTTCCTCTGTCGTACATGGCCGAAAGCCAGGCACGTGATGTGGTTGCGCGGCTGCTGGCGCGTCTGGGTTGGACACGTGCCATTCCTGGTGACCTGACCGGGGACGGCTCGGTTGCAGTTGATGATCTGATCATGCTGATCGACTACCTGTACGCCGGCGGTGCGATTACGAACCCATGCAATGGCGATGTGAACGGCGATTGCCGCCTGAATCTGATCGACGTGGTCACGATCATCAATTACATCTTCCGGGGGGGACCGGAGTTGAAGCAGGGGTGTTACGCGCCCTAGGGCAGAGTCAGTTGACTGCCGTGTGATAGGAATGATGGGAGCTATGCGAGTGATGGGAGTGATGCGCGGGCAGGGCACCGGCCGAGCTGTAGCACGATTGGCGGGCGCGGGACAGGTGAACTGAGGAGGGTGCAGGCCGTGCACCCTGCAATCGCGTCTCCTGAACTGCGGCCCCAGATGACACAACGCAGAACCGGAGAGTCGCGAGGCGACTCTCCGGTTCCTGTCAGGTCACACATCCTTGTGCGATCCGGTGCTAGTTCTCCAGTGAGATCTTTCCAGACATCGTGATTCCGCCGTACTTCGGATCGAGGTCCGTCACCGTCATGTAGGCTGCAGTGATGGCGCCGTTGTTCGTCGCCGTGAACGTGAAGCCAGAGGCAACGCCGTATTCGTTGGTGTATTGAGGCGAACCGGTGACGGTGCCGCCGGTTCCATCGCCCGTGACTTGAATCAGATGACCACCGAGCGGGTTTCCGTTGCGGTCTTTAATGCTGATCTCGATGGGCGTCGAGGTGCCGTAGGTCAGGGTCGTCTGCATGTCGATCGCCGAGTTCTTGGCATATGCCCGGCCGGTTGTCAGGACGACCTCTGCTGTCCCGTTGAAACCGCCGATTCCACCCGCACGCGTCCGGATGGTCGCGATTGCGCCGATACCATCGTCGGGGACGGTGTAATGGTAGTCCTGGTCGAGCACTTCCGCGTAGTACTCACTTATGTAAACCGAAGTGTGGCAGCCGTCGTTCACGACGCCGGATCCGATTGTGCCATGGTCGGCATTGACGTCAATTGGATAATTGGCGCGGACAAACACGCCATTCACGTCGAGCACCTCGATGATGACCTCACCATGCGCCGAGTTGTTGGCCGGCAGAGTGTCGGGCCATGTGAGGAAAGTTCCTGAGGCTGCCGGGCCGGACTCGATGAACGCACTCGTGTCCACAACTGTGCGACCGGAAGTCTCGCACCAGTAATAGACATAGCCGTCGTTCTTGGGGTGACCTGAGTGCCAGAAGGTCTCGGCAACCCCTCGGTAGGTCATGATGGCTTGCGTGGCAGCGGCGCCTTCGATCAGCCCCTGCTCAGTCCCGAAGTGGACTGCCGTCGAGTCGGGGACTTCGTTGCCCCATTGGTCGGCGACAACCGCCACGATCTTGTTACTGGCATTGATGATTTCCCAAGATGGGACATTGCACTCGATGGCACCCAGCGAAAGAAATGCAGGCGGGCCGCTGACGATCGTTACCTGCGTGGCGGTTGAAACGACTGTGCCCGCACGTGCGCGGATGCGCGCGGTTCCGGGAATGGTTCCGGAATTGAGCGTCACACCGGCCTGTCCCAGCGAATTCGTATGGACCGTGACCGGGCCGACCGGGTCGCCGTTGATCGCCTCACCACCACCCGGACCTGCCGTGATGTTGAAATCAATCCCCAGCCCTTCGGGCGCAGGGTTACCATGCGCATCGAAGGCAGTGGCCACAAGATTGACCCACTCGATGCCACCCGTCCCACGCACTTGAATTCGTTGCCAATCCGGGGTCAGGTTGATTGAATACACCGAGTCGTTGGATGTGAGGGACAGGGATATGTCGTTGGAAACTTGATGCCCAGGATCACCGACGGTGGCCTTAATGTAAACCAGACCGGACGTACTGCCTGCGATATAGGTTGCGGTCCCCTGGCCGTTTCTCGTGTAGACGACCGGATCGATCGTCCCAATCGGATCCCAGCGGTCATTCCCGTCGGCGTCATAGACCAGCGAGTCGACGTTCTGAGTCCAAATGCCATCGCCGTTGACGTCGACGAACTTCTCGCCGGCGGTGAACCTCATGACCGTCGAATCGGGCACAGCGTTTCCGGCCTTGTCTGAGACCCTGGCCAGGACCGATGCCGTTGACCGGCCGTCGGCCTGCATGAGGGATGGGGCAATCGTCAGGACAATCTGTCCGTTATCGTTCGTTGCCACGTTCCTCTCGATGGTAACACTGGCATTCATGGCCACCGGATTGCCCTCGGCACGCGCGCTGATTGTGACGGTACCGGAGTTGGTCGCTGTGAAAGTGACGGTGGCGAGGCCATCCGCGTCAGTGGTAACAGTGCTGCCTGAGAACGCGCCCCCGGTGTTAGGATCGGCGGCCAGGTAGACGGTTTTGTCTGCGAGCGGGGATCCGGATCCGTTGGTCACGAGCACTTCAACAACGGCGACCTCTCCCTCCTGGAGAAGTGACGGAGTCACCGTGATACTGCGAACGACCACCGCGTTGTCGGTGCTGACCGGCCCGCTGCACGCGCCGATTCCCAGAAGCAGCAATCCACTGGCCAGTGACATCCAGTTGAATGCGCGCGCCCTAATCTTCCCCTGCATCTGTCCGCTCCTTTTTCTGACTCACGAAACCGAGATGGGTGATTTGCCCGAAACCAATTGACTCATTCGCAGCAGCCACCACGCCTAAGGGGAGGCCACACGTACTCATGCCCGCCCGCCCGGCGGGGTCTTCTTATCTTTGTATCGACCTGAAATAGCAGGAATTTAGCCAGCAGGCAGAGAGTAGTACGAGTGAGGATACGGGCAGGCCATGCCGTCTAACCCCGGTGAGGGCAAGGAGTTTGTGTTATCCGACTGGGATGCTTTGGACTATGGGAATTGACCGGGGCGGCAACACCGCCGCTCCTACGGGGTCGGACCGCATCTTCGGTTACTCGGTGTCGTGTGCGAATAGAGGCCGGGCTCGCCGCGGCGGATCGCACGGGCGCACACCGTGCGCCCCTATAGAGCCGCGAGTGAGCATCGATCTCGTGCTATCAGAATCGGGGCCTGATGAATCGTTCAGTCGCTCGACGGCGTCGGCGTTTTGGGAGTCACCGGGGAGGATTTGTCGGCTGCGGCCGGCTTTGCGGTCTCGGGCTTCTCTTTGCCGGCTTCCCGCTTGTAGGCGGAACTGCGGTAGTCGGTGATGTGGAAGCCGGAACCCTTGAACAGCAGGCCTCCCCCGGAGGAAATCAGCCGCTCGACTGGGCCCGATCCACAGAGATTGCATTCCGTCAGCGGGCTTGACGTAATCGGCTGGACGGCCTCAAAGCGGCCTCCGCAGGCGGTGCATCTGTATTCGTAGGTGGGCATCGCGCGTTGTTCCTCCATCGGGTTCCGATCCATTCGGAGGACCCAATTGGTTACTATACGATTCTTCGCTCACCCAATTCAAAGCTATTTTCCCCTCTTTTCATCCGTGCAAACGGCCCCGCGGAAACCCGCGGGGCCGTGCACGCTGCATCGAATCGGCAGATCAGCCGACTTTGATTTCGATTTCCTTCGGCCGGGCGGTTTCGGTCTTGGGGATCACGACTTCGAGCACGCCATTCTTGTAGTTGGCTGTGATCCTGGCGGCATCCACCCATGATGGGAGGTTGAACGATCTGGAGAAGGCGCCGACGAAGCGCTCGGACCGGGTCATGCCCTGGCGTTTTTCATCGTGCGATTCCTTGCGGCTGCCTTCGATGCTCAACCGTCCATCGCGGACCACAACTTTAACGTCGCCCCTTTCCATCCCTGGCATGTCCGCTTTGACGACTACGTGATTGTCCTCCTCGAGGACATCAACCGCAGGGCGGAGCGACAACGAGGGCGCATCCCAGTGACTGAGAAAGCCAGGAAGGAAATCGCTGAACACTTTGCTGAGAGCGGCCGGGTATGGGACTGCGCCGCAGTTCGGTTCGCACCTGACGAGTGACATGGTTGGTTTCTCCTTTCATCAATCTTGGTTGTTGATTGTCTCAAGTCTTCTCACCTCGCCACGATACATAGCATAGATCGTGCCAATTCGTGCGACGGCAGCGCAACTGCTTAAATAACAACGACTTGACATGTTTGCTTTGAATTGTCACAATGGACTGATAGGACATAATGACATACTAATAAGCCATATTGGCAGTGCACTTTCGCAATGCGTGCCAATATGACATGACAGGCAGGCTGCGAATGGCAATCTTGGCTTAGCGCGGCGTGGCGTCTGGCGCGGAACCAGGAGTCGGTACGGAGGAATTCCCGAAGCAGTAGAGCCGCCGTTTCGTGTCGGCGATGTAAACGCGACCGTCGGCGATGATCGGAGGTGTTGCTGCGAGTCCGTCGAGTTTGAAGGAGCGCACCAAGGCTCCGGTGGCGGCGTTGAGAATCAGCAGTTCGCCAGTCTGGGTTCCGACGTACAGCATATCCCCAGCAAGTGTCGGTCGTGTGGTCACCGGACCGCCGGTATCGTAGGACCAGACGGTGTCGCCGGTGGCTTTGTCGAGTGAGTAGACACGGTAGTCGTTGGAGGCCAGATAGACATGGTCCGATCCTGTGACCGGTGAAACTGTAATCTGTCCTCGGGCGGCAAAAAACCAGTCCATCGTGCCTGTGGCCGTGTTGACGGCATAGAGAAGCGAATCGGTCGATCCGAAGTAGGCGCGATCATCGACTGCCGGGGCGGCGAGGACCGCACCGGATGCCTGGTGCGACCAGATTTGTCCCCCGTCGCTTGCGCGGCGCGCGCTGACCGAGTGTCCCGCTGCGATGAGAACGACCGAGTCGGCCACTACCGGCGCCGCGGTGACCGGACCCTTGACATCGATCTTCCAAAGAAGGCCACCGAGTGAGTCGTACTTCGAGACCTCACCATTGAGTGCGGCCACGATCAGAGAACCGTCATCGATACGGCGCGGGGACACACCCGAGGTCGGGATTGCTATCGAATGCCGCCGGTCCAGCGGATTGTACGTCATGAAAATGAGGCGGCGTTCATTTTGATCGGTGGCCACGGTGAAACCGGAATCGCCAAAGATCACGCCGGTGACCGGCCCCTTGAAACTGACACGTGCGAGTCGATCTCCCGAACGCGAATCGTAGATACCGAGGCGGCCATCGAGACCGGGGAAGTAGAGCAACCCACCCCGGACGACTGGTTCTGACGAGGCCACGGCGCCGGTCTTGCGGCGCCATAGAAGCCCATCAACAGATACCGGGATAGAATGGGCCCCGGCGACACCCTTGTTCCTCGCCCCTCCTCCGAGAGTCGGCCAGTCACCGGGGGCCGCCGGGCCGGGGTGAAGGCGGGCGTGGTGGAGTCCGCAGCCAGCGGCGGCTGCGGCCAGTAGTAGAACGCTGCTGCAGCGGACGAGCCGTACTGACCACCGCGGACATAATGCTCTTACCCGTAACCGGTGTTTGGCCCCGACGGGTGCATGGGCGACCCGACGGGTCGCCCCGACAGCGGCAGTCTTATGGGCAGGGATCGAAGTCGCGCGGGAGGACATCAGTCTTTCCTGCCTCCCGAACATGAATGCGAAGAAAGATGCCAAGGCATGTAAGTGACGGCGAGAGACCAAGTGTCTGGGTGATTTCGGGCTGGACAATTGCACTCAGATTGACGGGGGGTCAGAAGTTCCATCCAAAAAAGAACTCAAAGCGGGTCCGGGGAGCGATCGTCTTGAAATCCGTCTGCCTCGTCCAGTCGAACCGCAACACGACAAGATACCCCAAGGCGACGCGCGCGCCAACACCCATCGCGCCCTGGAGGCGGCCGAAATCGCTCTCCCAAGCGTTACCGGCATCGAAGAACACAGCACCCCTGATGGCCTGAAGCCCGATACTCGTCATCGGCAGACCGACGATCAGCGCATCGATCAGCGGGAATCGCAGTTCGTTGGAGGACAGTACGACATTGCGGGCGTATTGGCCCCGTCGCGGGTAACCGCGCAGGTCCCAGCTCCCCCCCAAGTAACGACGTTGCGGCTCCCGGCCAGAGGAGAAATGGCCCATCAATCGGGTGGCAAAGGCAGAGTAGCGGCCCAGACGGAAGTACTTACGCGCGTCGACGATCAAGAGCCTGTTGAAAGAGCGAAAATTCGACAAATCACCCGTGAACCCGGCTGACACCATGACCCGTTCACCGTCGATCGGGCCCGATATGTCCCAAAGCGAGTTATCCTGAACGAATGTGAGGAACTGGGTCGCCAGAATTGCCCTTCGCTTGATGGCACCGCCAAGGGCATCCCGCTCTGACTGGCGGAGAAAGAGCGACGTTTCGATACGCCGGAACTTCGACAGCGGGTAGCCGGCGTATCCGACGGCACCGTACAGCCTCTCGGTCACATATCCCTCGATGGGATCGGTATACCTGTTGAAGAGATGGAAGGCGCCGTAGCCGTAGTTGAGGCGACGCTCACGGTTGATGTAGGTCGCTGCGACGCTGAAACTCCTGAAGAATTCGTCCTTGGTCGCGGCATTGTTGGCAACCAGGAAGAAGTACTGGTGATTTCCGAGAACATCGGTGAGCGCCGTCTGGAAGCCTCCGACGGTCCCGTAGAAGGCGTCATACGAGACCGCCGACTGGGCGATATCGAAGGAGAACCGCTCGCGGTAGCGAACGGCCCCGCGCGCCAGTTCGCCGCTCGCACGAACCGGCGTCCAGGTGGACAGGGCGGCGGAATCGGGCGGGGCGGCAGCGACGGTCACGGTTGATTCCGGCAGGGGCATCTTGAAAATCTGGAAGGAGGCATCTTGGTAGCCGGTAAAGAGGATCCCCTTGCCGTCGTGGAGATAGCGGGGATCGAAGGCGCCGGTGGTCAGATTGGTCAGCCGGTCGATCTGGCCCGCCTTGTCGCGACGGTAAATGTTGAAGCGTCCATTCCTGTCCGAGGCAAAAACGATGGAGCTCCCATCGGGGGAGAATGACGGGTTGCGATCGTTGAAGCTGCCCTCGGTGAGAGGTTCGATCTTCCCGTCCTCGAGGTGATACAAGCACAGATTCATGAAACCCTGCTGCCCCCAACGACCCCTGTCAGAGGAGAACACAACTCTTTTGCCATCGGGAGTGAAGACCGGGTCGGCGTCGTAGTAGCAGTCGGCATTCAGACGGCGGAGCTTCTGCGAGGTCAGATCGAACAGATAGAGATCGTGAATTCCATCCTTGCCACATCCAGAGAAGACAACATGGGTTCCATCAGGGGAAAACCCCGGGGAGGACACGACATAGAGGGAATCCATCTTGTACTCGGCGACCACGCGTTTCCGAGCGGCGTCCAGCACATAGAGGACATCGCGTTCCTGGCGTTTGGATGCGAATAGCACGCGGCCGTCCGGCGCAACGTCGAGGGACGAACCCAGGAGGTGGAGCGATTCGAACTGCGGCGATCGCTCCCCCTTCAGCAGTGTTTCAACGTGCTGATCCGGCCCCGGACCGTTAGTCATGTACAAGCCGGCGTAGCCGAGCCGATTGCCCTTAAAAACAATCCAGTCCTCGGTGCGGCCGTCGACGGTGAGGCGCACCGGTACAGGCTTGACGTTGTACCCGGAATTGGTCACACGCTTGGCGAGCCGGTCGGGCAGTTCAGAATGCTCAATGGTGGGGTAGTATTTCTTCTTGAGCCAGTAGCCCCACTCCAGACCCACTTCGTTCAGCGGTTTGCCAAAGGTGGCAAGCACGATGGCATCGAAGTCGCTTCCACGCCACCAATTGTCGAAGAGGCGAAGAATGTAGTCGGTGCCGTAGACTTCAGACACGAAATGGAAGAACGATTCACCGGCCTTGTACATCAGGTAACTGCCGGAGATCTCCTCCATGCCATCGACATTCGTCAGCCGCCCTGAGAGGACAAGGTCTGAGAGAACCATGTCGGCATCGGCGCCCCACGGGCGCGAGTAGAACTCGGCGAGGCCTTCGATGAACCAGAGGGGCGGGCTGGCAGGCTTCATCTGCCGGTGCAACCGGGAGACGGTGGTGAGCTTGGAATAGGTGAAAACGTGGACGAGTTCGTGCTGCAAAACGTGCTGGAAATCGGCGTGGGAACCGTTGAACGGCAGGACAACGCGTCCTTTCATGAACTCAGTGAACCCACCGACGTTCTCCGGCAGCAAATCGGGAATGACATTTGTCTGTGAGAAAAAGCCCGGGGAGGAATAAATAATCAGCGGGATCCGTTCCTCAACCTGAAGGCTGAACCGGTCAGCGAGGACATTGTAGGTTCGTTCCGCAGACTCGGCAGCGACCTGAGCGAGCTCCCTTTCGGCGTCGTAAAAATAGATATCAAAGCGCTTGGTCGAAAGGACCATCCAGTCGAAATTCGTGAATTGGACTTTGTTTTTCCCGAAGTAGTATTGCGCGGTGGCGTCGCCCCAGGTCATAGCGACCAGGGCGATGGCGAGTCCCGCGATGTGGAGGCGATTCTTCATTCTTGATGGTTTTGCAACAAATGATTGACCATGTGCCCAGCGGGAGGGCGAGGCTCCTGCCGAGCCCTTTTTCTGCATTCCGCCGAAAAGGCTCGGCAGGAGCCTCGCCCTCCCGACCCATGGGGCGGGAAATCTGCTATCAATCTCCCGATCGCCGTGGGGCAGAAATGGATAGATAATTCCTGCAAAACCATAAGGAATGCCCTCACGCTAAGGGACAGGATCGCAAAGGCGCCGCCCCTGTATCGTCCGGCGGCAGGCATCGGCTCGTGGGTCATGTGCATTGGTATTGCTTCAGGCCAGGCGGTCGTTGGTTGTGTCACTGCTGTCATCCAGTCCCTGCCGATCCGAGGATCGTTCAACCGATAATACACCTGGGACCCCTCTGATCTTCCGAATAACCTCGTTGAGGTGGCGAACGTTCTTTACTTGAATGACAAACTGACCGGTTCCAGTGGACTGGTCTCCGTCCACAGAGGCAGAACAAATGTTGGTTTCTGACTCCGAAATGGCCTGGGTGACATCGCGAAGCAGGTTCTTGCGGTTTTCGAGGCCCAGCACCAGGCGGACGAGGAAAACCTGGTCGGATGTGACATCCCATTCCACGGCGAGCCGGCGTTCGGGATCGTCATGCAAAGACGCCACATTGACGCAATTGGCGCTGTGGACAGTCACCCCACGGCCGCGAGTGATGAAGCCGACAATTTTCTCGCCCGGGACCGGCTGGCAGCAGTTGGCAAAACGGAACATCATGCTATCCATGTTCTGGATTTTGATGCCACGGGGCCGTCTCGCCCTGTCCACGAACCTCTGAACCACCGATGGGCGTTTCTGCCCGAGCGTCTGAGGGGCCAGCCGGTGCCGAAGGGTGACAATTGAGAGGGTGCCAGAGCCGAGCGCCGCGATCATCGAGTCGCTGTCGAGAAACGACATCGACATGGCCAGATCGGTCAGTTCCGTATCGCTGGGCATGTGAAGATGCAGACGCTTCAGCTCACGCGTCAGGATGTCTTTCCCCAACTCCAGTGACTGCTCGTAGCCGGTCTTGCGCAGGAACTGCCGGATCTTGGCCCGTGCACGCGTCGTGCTGGCAATGGACAGCCAGTCGCGTGATGGGTTGGCTCGTGAACCGGTGATGATCTCCACTTCGTCGCCGGATGACAGTTCGTGGATCAGGGGAACGATGCGGCCATTGACGCGCGCGCCAACGCAGCGGTGGCCGATCTCCGAGTGGACAGCGTAGGCGAAATCAATTGGTGTTGCGCCGCGTGGCAAAGGCCGGAGATCTCCCTTGGGGGTGAAAACGTAGATCTCATCGTGGAACAGGTCGGTTTTGAAGAAGTCGAGGAACTCCTTGGGGTCGCGAGTTTCCTTCTGCCATTCGAGGACTTCCCGCAACCAACTCATCTGCCGGTCGGAATGATCCAGTTCGCGTTTACCTTCCTTGTAGAGCCAGTGGGCGGCGATCCCGTATTCGGCCGCGTAGTGCATCTCGTGCGTGCGAATCTGGATTTCGACCATGCGTCCGCGCGGACCGATGACGGTCGTGTGCAGCGACCGGTACATGTTGGTTTTGGGCGTGGCGATGTAGTCATGGAAGCGATCACTCACCGGTGTCCAGAGAGTGTGAACGACGCCCAGGGCGTGATAGCAATCGCGCTCGGTGTGTGTGATCACACGAATGGCTATGAGGTCGCTGATCTCTTCGAACTCCTTGCCGCGTTTGACCATCTTGCGATAGATCGAATCGAAGTGCTTGGCCCGGCCGGTGATGGTCACGTTGATGTCTTCTTTGGCGAGCGCTTCCGAGAGCGGTCGTTTGACGTCCTCGATGTAGGCGTCGCGCTCCTCACGGGTCAGTTCGACTTTCCGGACCAGATCCTCGTACATTTCCGGCTGGAGATATCGCAGCGAGAGATCTTCCAGTTCCCACTTGAGCTTTGCCATGCCAAAGCGATGGGCCAGCGGGGCGTAAACGTCGCGCGTTTCCTCAGCGATGCGTTGACGCCGGTCTGGAGCGAGCGAATCGAGGGTTCTCATATTGTGGAGGCGGTCCGCAAGTTTGATGATGATGACGCGGATATCCTGGGCCATCGACAGGAGCATTTTGCGGAAGTACTCCGCCTGAAGTTCGGCGCGGCTCTGGTACTTGATACCGCCAATCTTCGTGACGCCATCGACCAACTGGGCGATTTCGTCGCCGAAGCGGGCGTGAATCGCATCGAGACCGTAGGGGGTATCCTCGACGACATCGTGGATCAGCCCGGCGGCGATCGTGGCCGAGTCCAGCCGCTGCTTAGCGAGAATCATCGCGACGGCGACACAATGATTGAGGTAAGGCTCGCCCGACTCTCTTTTCTGGCCGCGGTGGGCGGCCTCGGAGAACTCGTAGGCCCGTCGCAGCAGTTCAATGTCGACGTTGGCCTTCTCGGCCTCGACCCGGATGACGAATTCCGCCAGGTTCATCTCAGGGTGCTGGATCTTCGCCCCTGTTTTTAGACTCGATTCAGCCATTTCTTAGATCGGACGGTTCTGCTGGGATTCGCGTGTCTGCGATCTTCGGTCCGCCGTGAAGACCGCCGTTCTCCCGCATCGATGGGCGGACCCGCCACGGCGGGTGTCCGCCCCACCAAGATATCTACGTTTGGTGGCCCGGACACTCTTGTCCGGGCGCTTTTTCAACGCTCCCGCGTGGTTGGCCAACTCTCTTGTCAGAGGCGGCCGCGCGTATTGCCGCACCCGCCACCGGTTGAACATCAATCATATCCATACAATCCCCTAATCGGCAATGGTCAACTCGACAGTCGCACGTATCTACGGGCGGGACAAAAACTTGATGCCCGGTTCCTAAAGGACCCCACCGATCGGGGCCGGTTGTTCGCACCGGACCAAACAGGGCCACGACGGGCGTGCCGACGGCTGCGGCCAAGTGCATTGGGCCGGTCGAGGGGCCCACGAAGACGGAGGCCTGCTGCAGTAAAGCGGCGAGCGTTGTCAGATCGGTCGCGCCCGCGAGTGAGGCGATGCCGTCTTTGGTCTCTCCTACCACATCGGCGGCAAGTTGTTTCTCGGAGTTCAAGCCGGTGACCAGAACGGCCAGGCCATTTTCCTTCAACGTTTGGCATAATTGACGGTATCGTTCGGGTTTCCAGTTGCGCGCCGAGCCGCCGCAACCCGGGTGGACCACGGCATAGGGGTGCTGTTTCCAGTCAAACCCGGCCTTGTCTAAGAGTATACGTGCGGCACGCTGGGAGTCTTGAGTGGGGATGCACAACGGATCGGAGATCGTGAACTTGCTCCATCCCAAGCCACGGAGCAGCTCCAAGTTAAGGTCGCGTTCGTGGCAGCCGCTCGATGCGCGCGATAGGTTGACGCGCCGAGTGAATCGGTAGGAATACCATCGGCGTGCAGTCCCCACTCGCACTGGGATTCCCGCCTGCTTGAGCCGTGAAGCGAGTTGGGAGCGTGGGTAGAGGCAAATCGCTGTGTCAAACCGATGCTCACGCAGTCTCGCCGCGTGAGAAGAGGAATCACTCTCCTCGCCCAGGGTTAGACAATCGTCGACCCAAGGGCAAAGGCTCACGATCGGCGCCACCGGCTCGGCTACTAGGAAGGTAACTCTCGTCTGCGGGTCCGCGCCCTTGATGGTGGCGGCCACCGGAAGCGAGAGGATGACGTCGCCGAGGCGATCAGTGCGGGTTATCAGGACGTTCTTCATTCAGCATCCGTGCCAAGGGGCTCACGACTGAGGTAATATACGAATGCCAGTGCCGACGACCAAGGGGCGTGGTGGCGGCGCCCATCCGCCGACTAATCGGACCCACGACTCAGGCGAAACAGCTTGGCGTATTTCGTGAAAACGTAGACGCTGGAAAGCCAAGCGAGGATGAGCCCTTGCCATCCATCCAGAAAGCCAGCGCGCAGGAGATATGCCTGGATGAACTTGAAAGCGGGGCGGGCGATCAGAGACGACCAGCCGGCCCGGCGTCCGGAGGTATGGAGCGATTCAGCGGCGAGAGTTGTGTAGTGATTGAGGCGTGCCAAATACGATTCCACGGTCTGATCGCCCTCGTGCCAGAGCCATCCCTCCAGCAATGGCTTCTCCCCTGCTGCGACGACTGATTCGTGGACCGGATCGCCGGTAAAATGCGCCGCATCGCGGCGAAAGAGCCGCGCAACCCGGTCGCGTCCCCAATCGCCGTGGCGCATCCATCGCCCCAGGTACCGCGTGCGACGGCGCATGGTATAGGCGGCGTGGCGATGATCGTCGCGACTCACCACACCGGCGATTGAGCCAGCGAGTTCAGGCGACACGACTTCATCAGAATCGAGTGAGAAGATCCATCGTCCGGCAGCGAGTGTCACTGCCTCCTGTTTCGAAGGCCCGTACCCCCGCCACGGGCGGATCTCGACTCGCGCGCCGAGGCGTCGCACGATCGATTCGGTCTCATCTGAAGAATCATCATCGATGACGACGATAATCTCGGAACAGAATTGTACTGAACGGATCGCGGCTTCGATCGTGGCGGCAGCGTCCTTGGCCACCATCACGGCGGAGAGGCCGATGGCTTCTGGACGGCCGGGAACGGGGCATTCGCCAGGGTGGGGGGCGGTCGGAGACATAACCATCTATCAGAGTCTCCAACGGGGGGGGAAAGCAGATGCTTCGCTTCGCTCAGCATGACAGGTCACACGTGAGCGCGGATGCGCGGCTGTTCTTCCGACGGCATTCATCCTGAGTGGCCCGAGGTTGTCGCGGTGATGACAGAATCATCCGGCGATGATCGATTCGGTCGCAACCGGGGAATTGTGTCGCCGCGAACACGGGATACCGTGCGATGGAGAAGGTCTTCCCATTCGTCGACGCGCTGGTCCCATGTGGCGTGCTGGAGAACGTGCGCGCGTGCATTCTTGCCATACTCGACTCGGAGCGACGGGTTATCCAGCAAATCGGAGATGGCTTGCGCCATAGCCTTCGTATCGTCGGGCAGAACGAGACGGCCGAACTCGCCCTGCCGCATCAGATCGGGAATTCCGCCAACATCGGTAGCGACGACGGGAATGCCGCAGAGCATGTACTCGAGGAGCGAACGGGAGACGGATTCGGAACCAAGCGACGCGACCACGCCGACAGCGCATTGCGATATCACGGAGTACAGATCAGGGATCATCGAATCGACGACGGTGACCTGCCCGGTCAAATTGCCTTCGACAAACCACCTCTGAAACGTGTCGGCCCCGTATTCGGACGGGAAGCCGAGCCAGAGGAAATGGACGTTGGGGTGACGGCGGCAAATGTGCGGTATGGCAGACAGCATGACGCGGTGGCCTTTGACCGGCGAGAACCGTGCCAGGAGGATGACAATCGGACAGTCCGCGGGTATGCCCAGTTTGCTCAGGGATTCTCTATTTCCGCGATTCCCGTCCCACAGCGTGGGCTCGATCCCCGCCGGAATGACGTGCAGTCTCTCCGGCGGGATTTTCAGGCGAATTCTGTAGGCCGATGCCAGGCGTTCGTTGGAGGTCACGATCATATCGGTCGCCTTGCGATGCAGCCACATTGACAATGGGTGGCGCTTGGGGGGCTTGGGATCTAGCGTTCGCACGCGGATCAGGGCAGGCTTTCGCCTGTGCAACGACTTTGCGAGTCCCCAGAGCGCGTGATCTTCACCCCAGTGGGCCAAGACGACATCCGGGCCGAATTGGCCGATCAGGCCAATGATGCGCCGCAGATTGCGGTACATCTTCTTCGGCGATTTCTCTTCGAGGTCCAGATCATCGATCACCGGCAGACCCGCCTCGCGCGCCATGGCGATGGTCTGACCCTTGGGGCGGGGGATGAACAGGACATTGTGACCGCGCGTCTGGAGGCGGCGTGCCGTTTCGACGGCATACCAACTTCCGGCGCTGCGGCCGTCGAGGGCGATGGAGGCGATGATTTTCATTTGGGAGTCACCATGGTGTTCAAAGTCAGGGCGCATGGCGCCCACGACCGATGAGATTGCTTCGCTTCGCTCGCAATGACAGCCTTCCCTCGCTTTCGTTCGAAGCCAGCGCGCGTTGCGCCCACAACAGATGAAATTTCCCCGCTTCGCTCGCAATGACAGCCTTCTCTCGCTTTCGTTCGAAGCCAGCGCACGTCGCACCCACAACAGATGAGATTTCCCCGCTTCGCTCGCAATGACAGCCTTCTTTCGCTTTCGTGCCAAAAGCCTGGGCAGAAATCTGATTCAGCGGAACTCGCCAGCCACTCCTAGACGCCGACGAGCCGGCTATCGTCAAACTGCAGTTCGTAGAGGCGGCGGTAGAGGCCTCCGCGGGCGAGGAGTTCATCGTGCGTTCCGCTGTCGACGATTCGTCCGGCATCGATCACCACGATTCGGTCGGCGTCGCGGACTGTGGACAGGCGGTGGGCGACGATGAGGGCCGTACGGTCGTGGAGCAGGCTGGCAATGGCGCGACGAACGGCCGTTTCGGATTCTGTGTCAAGCGCGCTGGTGGCCTCATCGAAGATCAGGATCGGCGGGTCTTTCATGATCGCACGGGCGATGGCGATGCGCTGTCTCTGACCGCCGGACAACTTGACACCACGCGTACCAACGACGGTATCGAAACCCTCCGGCAGATTCTCGATGAACTCGAGCGCATTGGCGGCTTGGGCCGCGCGGCGCAGGCGATCCGGGCTGACATTGGTCATACCGTAGGCAATGTTGCTGGCGACAGTATCGTTGAACAGAACAATATCCTGGGTGACAACACCAAGATGGGCACGGATCGAATTGACAGTCATCTCGCGGAGATCGACGCCGTCGATGGTGACCCGACCTTCCGCCGGATCATAGAAGCGCGCCAGCAGATCGCAGAGCGTTGACTTGCCGCCGCCCGACGGCCCAACAAGCGCGATGGATTGCCCACGCGGGATTGTCAGATCGATGTGACGCAGAACCCACGGGCCGGTTTCGTAGCGGAAGCCGAGATTCTCATAGGAAATGCATTCCCTGAATCCGGACATCGGCCGTGCGCCGGGTAAGTCGACAATGTCTGCCGGAGTGTCGAGCGCATCGAATACTCTGTCCGCCGCGGCGCGTCCCTCCTGAAGCTTCGCGAGGATGTCGGCCAGTGATTTGATCGGCTGGATCATGGAGAAGACGAGGAATACGTAGGTGATGAAGGCACTGGGGCCGAGTCCATTGCCAGCCAGTACCGCCTTTCCCCCGAACCAGAGGATCGTGACGCCAGCCACGGTACCCAGGAACTCGTTGACCGGGGAGTTGAGGATTCGCACGCGAGACATCTTCAGCATCGCGCGGAAGAAAGACTCGTTGGCCTCCCGGAAACGTCCGATCTCGAAGCGCTGCATTCCGAACGCTTTGACCACGCGGATTCCGCTGACAGATTCCTCGACGATCGAGTGGAGGTCTGCCATGCGCTCCTGGGAGCGCCGGGAGTAGCGCCGGACGTAGCGGCCGACCGTGATCATGACCGCAGCCGAGAGCGGCAGGACGACGACGGTGAGGAGGGCGAGCTGCCAACTGATGATGAACAGTGACGCCAGCAGCAGGACAACGGTCAGCGGTTCCTTCACCATACGGGTGAAACCCAAATCGAGCATGTCGTTCAAAATGCGCACGTCGTTGGTAACCCGCGAAATGACCTGGCCGGTACGGGTGCTTGCGAAATAAGCGAGCGAGAGATCCTGGTAATGAGTAAACAGCTCGTCGCGCAGAGCGCGGATGAGGCGCTGCTGAACAATTGCCACCACGATGTTCTGTACATAGAGAAGGACATTCTTGGCGAATGAGATCAGCAGGATGGCCACGCACATACGTGCGAGGGTGGCAACGGCACTGGGCCGGATGATCAACTCCTGGAACGATTCAATAACAGCGGTCTTGATGCGCTCACCCCAGGCCGCAAGGCCGGTCGATGCCGTCGCCGCCGCGGGCAGGCTTTGGCTGATCGGTGAACCGCCAAACAGAGTGGCCACGAGGGGTCCTATCATCCAGATCAGCAGAGCCGAGAGAGCCACGTAGACAACGGTGGCGGATACCGACACAGCGAGGTACCCACGGTATGGGCGAACGTAGCTGAGAAACCGGCGGATGGGATGGAGTTGGCTCCGGTTCGGGGAAGCGGAAGGACTTGCAGCGCTCATCGATCGCCCTCCCCTTGCGGCAGAGGCGAAGGCACTGGCATCACGCCGCCGGCGCGCGGCGACCCGGCACGCTGGAAGTGATCGATGGTTTGCCAGAGGGCACCTGCGACATCATCGGGAGTGATGGCACGCGTACGTCCGTCGAGAAGGATGTCCTTTGGTCCCAACGGGCGGTACTTGTCCGCATCGCTAACAAGAAAGATAGCGACCACCGGAGTACCCATGGCAGATGCCAGATGCATCGGACCGCAATCGCCAGAGAGAAAAACCACGGCTCGCCGGATGAGGGCAATCAGATCATCGAAGGACAGAATCCCTGCGGGATGGATCGAGTCCCCGGCAGTTTTCAGCACTTCACGGGCCGCATCCTCGTCGGATGGGCCCCACACCATCGCTGTCTCAACCCTGCGGCTCTCCCGGAGCAAGCGAGCAACAGCGGCGAATTCTGCGGCAGACCAGCGTTTGGGGCCGCGTCCGCCGGGGTGGATGAGCACCAGCGGCAAGGCGGGGTTCGCTCTGACACGCGACAGGAACCGGTCACCGTAACCGGTGTCATCCTTGGGCGGCTTCAGCAGGGGTCGCGGGGTAGAACGGAATGAGGTGACCGCCCGCAGCAAGTCCAGATGCATCTGGGCCGCGTGGCGCGGGGCCGCCGGAACCGGAACAGGAACTTCATAGAATCGCGCGGCCTCGCCTCTGGCGTGCCCAACACGGAAGCGACCTCCGGAGAGAGCCGTTACGATCAGGTGGTTAAAGGAGACCGACCGATCATCGGCAGCATCAAAGACCAAGTCGAACTTCATCGCGCGCAATTGGCGGATCAGGGACCGAATTCCAAGCGGATTCTTCGCGAGGGCAGCCCGGTCGAAGGGGATGAACTCGTCGGCCGACGGGATGAACTTGCGCAGGTCCCAGTGCCTGCGAGCCAGGAGGCAGGTCAGATGAGCGCGAGAAAAGCGGCCCTTCAGGGCCACGAGCAGGGGTGTGGCGAGCACGGCGTTGCCGATGCGGTCATCGAGACGTACGACCAGAATACGGGAAATCCGCTGCAGATCGCTTTCGGCCGGTCTTGGTCCTGGAGTTGGAGCAACGCGCCGAAGCCAGGAGGTCGCGACCACTTTCAGGCATTTTTCCACGAAGCCAGCCATGGACTTTGGTCCCCATTAGCAGTTCTCTACTGCTCACCGGGATGACAGGTCAATTAACACCCCTTACCCCCTTGAAGTCAAAAGCCGGTGTGACAGGCTCCGTGACCTCAGGGGGTCAGGAGCGGGCCGACGACGCGCCCCCGGCTTGCTGGTAGCGTTGGGCAAGACGCTGAACGACAATCGGTGGAACGAGTTTTGTCACATCCCCACCGTACTGTGCGACGTTCTTGATGATGGTTGATGAGAGGTAGGTGTACTTCGCGTTCGGCATCAGGAAGACCGCCTCGACCGAAGGAGCCAGTGTACGGTTTGTCAAGGCGATCTGGAACTCGAATTCGAAGTCCGAGACAGCGCGCAGGCCGCGAAGAATGGCCGTCGCACCGCGTTCGACGGCAAGATGAGCCAAGAGGCCGCTGAATATCACCACTTCCAGACGCCGCTCGCTGTCCTTCGTTTCGAGGAGTTTCAGACACTCCAAGATCATGTCCCGGCGGTCTTCGGGGGTGAAGAGGTGGACTTTGGCGGGATTCACAGCGACGGCAACAATCAAGTGATCGAACAACGCGAGGGCACGGTCGATCAGGTCGAGGTGGCCGTAAGTGATAGGATCAAAGGTGCCCGGATAGATGCCGATTCGGTTCTTAGTCGGTCCAGTCATTACTGGTCTCCTGAAGCTCGCAACTCCGCTGGGGAAGTGGATTCTACCGGCAGCGACCACTGCCAGATGGCGAACATGGTATCGCCAAAACGTCTCTCAGTCCAGAGGGAAAAGCCCGGCGGTGGATCGCCGGGGGGGTCTTTCTTGTGGAATTCGATGACGAGCACTCCCGACGGTGCGAGGCAGCCGGTCTTCCCGATGGTCTGCAGAATCTTTTTCGGCCAGCCCTCGCTATAGGGTGGATCGACAAGGATCAGAGAGAAACGCCGGTCATTTCGCTCCAGAACGCGCAGCGCCGCCATGGCGTCCATGACAAGAAAGCCGGCCTCTTCCTCGGCGCCGAGTGCTGCAAGGTTTGCACGGGCGCGTTCGACTGAGTGACGCGACTTGTCCACGAATGTCGCATGACGCGCTCCACGCGAGAGGGCTTCCAGCCCGAGTGTGCCGGCACCGCAGAACAGATCCAGCACGTCCGCATCTTCCGGTACACCAACGATGATGTTAAAGAGCGATTCTTTCACCCGATCGGCGGTCGACCGGACTTTGTCTCCCGGGACCGGGCGCAGGGAGTGCCCCTTGAAACGACCGGCGATGATTCTCATTGCTCTTGGGCGGCAGTATCCAGTGGAGGGACTTCTGACCGGGAGAATCTGATCCAGCCAGCCAGTGCGGTGGCTGTCTTGGGTCCGATCCCGCGCACGCGCTGGAAATCCTGGAGATTTGCGAACGTTCCGTTCTTCTCACGGTCTGCGATAATGCGAGTCGCGAGCGCGGGCCCGATGCCTGGAAGACGAATCAACTCGCCGCGAGCGGCGGTATTGATGTCGACCAGGACGTGGCCGGGATCCTCCGCATCCGATCGCCCTCCAATCGGGGAACGCTTCCCGGGGGTGACTCCAGAGCTTCTGCTGCCCCTTGCAGTGGAATCAGCCGGCGAGGATGGATCCACAAGTACATCCTCGACCACCCAGGATGGGACCCCTTGGGAGGAACGACGATCACACCATTGGTAGATGATCCAACCGCCCGCAAGGAGTCCAAAGACAACCAGACTGCGCAACTCGTTGCGAGAAAACCCATAGGCGCCTGCTGAGTGGTGCGGCGGCGGGAGTCTGTCTTCGGCTGGAGGATCCGGGGCCATGGTTCACTCGGAGTACACGAGGTGAAGTAAGACGCGTCCGACCGTCGCCAGGGAGGCCGGAGAGCATTTGTCGGGCGTGTCCTGAATTGTGTGCCAGTATGGGTAGCGCATATCGATAATGTCAATGGCTTGCAGACCACGAGCCAATAGCGGCATGTGATCGTCGAAGATCTCGTCTTCGCGTTCGGGTCGGAATGCGGTTTCTCCGGCCGCGGCAGCGATCTTCCAGACCTTCTCGACCAGAGAACCAGCGTATTTCAGAGAATACCCTTCCTTGAACAATTGCAGGTCGCGGTCCCCCACCATGTCGACGAGAATCGCCCAGTCGTACTTCGCCGGCATGTGGGCGGCAAAGTAGCGAGAACCCAGACACCAGCCGGCCTCCTGGCCATATCGTCCGGCATCTTCCCCATCAAAGAAGACGATATCCACGCCGACGCGTGGGGCCTGTTCCCGTAACGCCCGGGCGACTTCCATGAGGACCGCAACTCCAGACGCACCGTCGTTGGCGCCAGGGAGTGACTGGAGGCGATTGAGGGAGTCGGGATCCATGTCTGCGAACGGGCGCGTGTCCCAGTGAGCGCACAAGAGGATCCGGCGCGAACTGCGGGGCAGAAAGCGGCCGACATAGTTGACCATCAGAACCGAGTCGCTATAGCCCGGCGGCAGGTCTTTGAATTGCTGTTCGATCAAGGAATCTGCGAGCACACCGAGTTGCATACGCAGCCATTCACCGCACTGCTGATGAGGCGCCGTTCCCGGCACGCGGGGACCAAACTCGGTCTGCGTGACCAGATCGCTGAAAGCGCGGTCGGCATCGAAGACCGGCTCTGGATTGGAGCAGGCGATCAGACTCAGCGCGGCAGCCGCGCAACCAGCGATCAATTGAAGGCGTATTCTGGAACTTCCCGATCGGTGAAGGCCGACGGCCATGCACAAATGATACATCGGATAGACGCGACGCGCCAGACTGTTTGGAGCGGTGGAAGCTAATGGCTAGAAACTGAACTCCGCCCAGATGCCCAAGGACCGGATATGGGACTTACGGCGGCCTGAACCGGGTGAGTTGTCCATGATGTCACTCCACTGCGCCGTGAAGCCACCTTTGACGCGCACCGAGAAGGAGTAATTCCCCTGTGGCGTGACCGTGAATTCTGAACTGGTCTGCGTCAGCCTGCGATAATCCCGGCCGCTGGTTGTGTCCCTGACGATATCGTACGCCTCCCCCGACTTTCCGGTAACGGCAACCGAGATGGACATCTGCGATTTCAGACGGATTTTGCGCAGGAAAGGCAGAGGGATCCCTTTGGGGGAACTGAATGAGTAGTCGGCATTGACGCGCCAAGACCGGGAGTACCGCTCAGTCGCTTTGATGCCGGCTTGCTCTGATGAGGTCTCGGTCTTGTTTCTGTCCATGGTCAGGGCGAAACGAATCGTCTTCTTGATGGTCCCCGTCAGGTTGAGCAAGGGAGAGAAGTTGGTTGTCTTGACCGCCGAGGTCATGAGTGAGCCTGTCCACGACGAGTCGATCTTCTGATTGAACCCGAATCTGGCCGATGCATTGGTGAAGAACCAAGTGATCGGCTTGAAGCGCTCCAGCCGGTCCAGGGAGGTGGACAGCGCAGGGAATGTCAGACTTTTCGCCCTGCTGATGCTCCCGCTCTGATTCCTCTCTGAGAGGGACAGGCCGTAGCTGTTGCTGAAGGTCAGGATGTTGCCAAACTTCAACTGGTTCTTGACCCCCAGATTGTCGCCTTTGGTTTGGGCCCCCCCCCCCCCCGCTGCGGACGTGTTACCGGAGGCCGGGTCCACACCGGGATCTTGGCTGAAGCCAAACTGGTACTGCCAGGTCGGACGCTGACGAGTAGCCCGATTGTCCCCTTCATTGTGCTGTAATGTAACCGACATCGGCCCGATGGGCGTGGTGACCCAGTCCAAGCCACCGAGGAACGCGCGCCAGGCATCAAAGGGACCAAACCCTCCCATTCCTTCTCCGGGATGTTGCCCCTTCTTGGTCGAATCGGGTGTTGGCGGGCCGTACACACCGGCCTTCGGCTGCTGGGCAGCATCTCCCGCGAGTCCTTTGTCCTCCTGCCGCGGTCCGATGAACTGCGTGTCATCTCTGCGCCGCCCAGGGGCAGATTCCTCGCCCTTGTTGCCCGCTTTGCTTGAGCCCTTCGGCTCTTCCTCAAACCCCTTCTGGGTGCCAGTCTTGCTGTCTTCTTTCTTGTCGCCTGCTTTCTTGGTATCGGTCTTCGACGGGGTCGGCGCCCGTGGTTTGGGCTTGGGTTTGGCGTATCCGAGGGTTGACCAGAACTTGGCCAGGTCGAATGTGCCATTGGCAGACCATGAGCGGGTCACCTGCACGCTGTGGTTGAAGCTGACGTTATCGATCTGGTCGTTGAAATCGGCGCTGTAGCTGAACCCATGGGTTAAGAAGGCGAATAGAGTCGGTTTGTAGTCGGCGGAAAACCGTTGCACAAATCTCTGCTCACGCCCCAGCCGGAATCGCTTGGGATTGAAGGTCAGTTCCAGTTCGTCCGGATTGGACAGATCGCGGCGCGTGGTCATGTTGTAGCTGACTGTGACCGACGGGATTGGCGACAAAGCAACCCTGGAATTCCCGTCAAACGACCGGTTGTAGACCGAAGTTGCCAGCCCGTTGCTGTTAACCGTGAGGGACTGAGAGCGCGCCACGCTTCCGGAAGCGGAAAAACTGGTCGGCAGCAGCGAGAGTCGAGTGTTGTAGAGACGCCGTGGCAAAAGCAGGAAACGCATCCAGTAAAGCGGCGGAAAGGTCAAACGTTGTCTGAATTGCAGCGTGTACACCGCCCCGGCGTTGTAGCCTTCGGATCTCCGGTACGGGGTCGTCGGCGACCATCCCCGCTGGCGGTTGACGGAGAAAGTGCCGCTCAAGGCGCCAAGAGTACTATTGACCAGCCAGTTCTTCGTCGGGGGCGTCCACTTGATAGAGGCCGAGGCGCCGTCAGCGATATTCGTGGACCGCTGGTGCTGCTGAAGCTCCTTGTCCAGAACTACGTCCGACCCTGTAAGCAGCTTGGGAGTCGCAACGTCCTGGGAAAAATTCACGCTGACCGGCAGATTCAAACCCCACGACTGGGGAACAAACTTGCTCAGGAGGATGCTGCCGGATACACCCATCCTCAATTGCGAGGAAGAGTTGAGGACACTGCCAGAACGCCCCTCGTTCAGAGTCCGGAATGCATAGTTTTGTGCATCAACGTTGGCCGTGAATCCGAGCAGGTCGGCCATCTGTGTCGTCAACCGGATGCGCGCGGCGATCCCTGCGTCACGGCGCACGTCCTCGAGCCGCAGTTCATCACACCAGATCTCGCCGGAGGACGCTGTATCCGCAGCGGTACCCGTGCGCAACACACCGATCTCCATGTAGCTCACACGTGAAAGACTCGGCAGGCCCTTCACACCGATATGATGGGTGGAGTCGAAAACGTCGATCTTGCCAGACGAATCCGGGATTGCCTTTTGCTTGAGGACGGTCAAACGGTCAAAATCGACTTCGACCCCGTTGCCAGTCCATCCGGGGCGCACCACGTCGCTGTAATAGTAGTAGTTGGCCGAGTCCTGGCCGAACCGGTAATACATGCGGGTCAGGGAGTCGGCGTTGCGATCGCCATGGACCAGCATCCTGAGGAAGCGGTACCCCGTAAAATCCTGGGCCACCGGGGTCGCCAGTCTCGCTCGCCCCGTATCACCCGGCTGGAACTTCTCGTACACCAGGATTAAAGACTGCTCCTTCTCCCTGACTTGGGTAGTCGGATCAACATATCCACCGACGCCCGGAGGCGGATCTTGCACGTAATCACTGTTTTCTTCAGTGTTTTTGACGGCGACCCGAAACCGCCCGCGAAAGGGGGGCAGCGTGATCAGAGAATCAGTCTGGACTTTCGCCGTATCAACGGAACCCTTCCAGGCACTCTGCACCATGTCGATCGCGGCGATATAGACGCGCGTGGTATCAAGCGTGCCATCCATCCAGATCCGGGCGAATTGAATGTTGCTGGGGCTGGGCGCATTCTGCGCGGGATCGAGGGATGTATCCCACACACTGGAATAGCCGGGCAGGGTGGAATCCCACAGCGGGATTCGGTAGGTCCTCCAGACAAGCGTGCTGACATAACCCGTCTTGTCATTCGATGTCTTATCGGATCCTTCGACGAGAATCGATTTATCGGGATTCGCGAGATCGAGGCTGTAGGAGATATACGAGTCGACGCGATCGGTCCGTGACTCCCCACCGATGTCCTCCGTGTCCGGTCTGCCGACACGGCCGCCGTTCACGAAGTTCTTCTCGGTGCCGTTGATGTGTTCGTAGTTGTAGGGAGGGTTGGGGTCAAAGGCCCAGTTGTCCCCCGCAGGATCGGGGTTCGTTGCCGCGTTGTATGGCTCCCCGTGAGGACCAACTTCGGCCGAGTCGGGCTTGCCATCAAGCCCAACGTCTTTTTCATCCGTCATCAGTCCGCTTGCATCCTTGTTCTCAGTGTCGAAGATATCGTTGAGGTCGACGTCCTCGGTGATTCGACCCAGGTCGATGTGCAACTGCCCCGGATTTTTCCCGACGATCGCGATTCGCAGTTCGAGGTACTCCGCCTTGGACTGGTCCCAGGAAGACCGGACGAGACTGCGCATGATACCCGCCCACGGTCCTCCTGCCGAATCTCTGATGATCGATTTTTCGGGACGAAATTCGAGGACCAGCACATGCGTGCGACTTTCAGCCTGGTTTCTTACATCACGATTGTAGACATCGGTCACGTTGAACTGGTTGAAGGGGTTAAACCAGATCAGAGCGGGATCGTATAACCCGCGCGCCGACCGGTGTGACTGGAAGTCACCCGGAACGCGCGGCGGGCTGGCAATAGTCCAGGTTTCCCTCAGGACGCCCAGACCAGATGAGCGTTTGGCGCTCTCGAAATCATCGATGAATACTTTGCCCTTCGTGTTGGGGTTTGGCATCGAGCGAGCCACCTCGCCGCTGAAAGTCAAATTGGATGGCGACTCCGTTTTCACTACAGGCAGGGCATTTGCCAATCGGGTCAGAAAACCCGCGTCTGTCTTCCAGTAAACGTCGTAATCAAGCACCATGTCGCGAAAGGGCTCTGATCCGAGCTGGGCTGGACGATCAGTCGCCTTCGAGCCTTTGTAGAGAAATGTCGCGCCGGTGTGGAAGTTCTGGCCACCCTTGTATTCACCGCGGATCCCAAAGAGCGAGCGCTTGTCGACCATCATGAAGGGCGCGTACTCGTAGTCAATCGTCACCTGTGCACTCGGTGCGACCACATCGTTGATTATCCTGTCACCCTTGAAGCTGATTCTCCCGATATCATAGTCGATGTCATAATCAACGCCTCTGGTCAGCCGACTTCCGTTGAGTGTCACCACCTCTGACTCTGACATGATGTTGACGCGCCCGAGGCTAAACGAGGTGGAACGCTGCCGTGTCGTCAGTTTGAAGTAGTACTTGGACGCGTTGGCAAGGTCATCAGAATTGGAGTTGTCATAGATCGCCGTCACGCGCTCCGTCAGGGAAGAATCGTCGAACGGGCGACGATTGGAGAAGATGAGCAAGCCATTGTAAAGATCAAGTATGGCGATGTCGTTGTCAACCTTGTTGTCAGGCGGGCCGGACCCGGCCGGCCCCGTGCGATCCAATCCGAGGAGGCGCAGGTAGGGTTCACCGCTCTGGTTGTTCAGGTTGACGGGATTGGCCTCGGTCCCGCGCTGTCCCTTGTAGATGTCCAGGTCGAGATCTTCATACTTGAGATTCTGGACCCTCAGATCATAGACGTTTTTCCACTCCGCCACCCAGAGTGGATCGGTGGGAATCGAGGTCGATCTCTTCAGAAGCTGAAGCCGATAGGTGGCGGATGACATGTCTCCAAATTGGCGTTCGAGAACTCCATTTCGCCTGACCTCCATGTAGTAAGCTAGAACAGAATTCTGAAATTCGCTTCGCGCCATGGGGAAATAAACATACGAGGTGCCCTTGACCGGGTCTTGGATCATGACGTACTGATCCGGCGTGGTCAGCTGTTTAAAGTTCTGAGTCAGCGAATCGCCGGGATACCGGTCCGGGTGCAGAACGTCAGTCAAGGCGCTGCCGGGGACGATGTCGGATCCAATGAGATCCCCGACTCCCCGAAAGAGGTAGAACGTGGTGATGACATCCCCGCCATTGGAGTGAATGTATGTGGAGTCGCCGATCCTCCCGAGATCGTAGAAACGGCCCTTGGCGTAGTCGAAGTCACGGATTGTGACCACATTTTCGTTCGCACCTGCGGTGAAACGGTTGCGGACCGTGTTCCCTTTTTCCTGCGACGTAATCATGGTCAGGTCCATGGGGCCGGCTGTCGCAGTAGCCTTCAAGCCGAAGAGGCCCTGAATGCTCTGGCTATAACCGACGAATTGCGTGTTGGGCAGTGACAGTGTGGTGTTGCCGAGCTCGACGGTCTGGAGGATATCATCTTCGTCACCCTTGTAGCGAATCTGGATGCGGTTTTCCAGGTCAGTCTGTCGTTTGGAGTCCTGATCGACCTTCACGAAGACTTTGGAGCCGATTGTGCCTTCCACGGTGAAGCGGTTGACCTGCTCCATGGTCAGCGAGGGAAACTTGCTTTGACTTCTGGCGGAAGTGCTGGCCACATCGGACCACTGTGACCGGCCCGCGAACGAGATTCTCTGGTTGCCGGAAACTTGCAGACCTGCCCCGCCCTCACCGACGATGCTGGCCACCGCTGCGGGGAGTTCAACACCGATCCTGAGAGGCCCGCTCTTCTCGCGGTCGGACTTCTTCATCAGAAGCAGGATGTCGCGGTTCCATGTCTTGACCACCTGATCCTGGTTCTGAAACGCGCGGAAGGTACGGAGATCGAGAGTGACCGTGTCGGGGTCGCAGGCGAGCATCGACCGGGGACCCGGAAGGAGTGTCCCCAACTCCAGGCTCGGAGTCGCCGTGCGAAGCTGTTGCGGCGGCGGGGCCGATGGGAACAGCGAACCTAATTCAAGAGAAGGAATTGAGTCTGGCTGTTTGTAGCGGAAAACCGGCCGAAAATCAGAGGTCGAGTCACTCGGAAGGGAGAGTCCGATGGCGGCGCGTACACTTGACGGTAAAAGGGAAAGGGCCGCAAGGAGCAGTAATGCGTTTATGCTCGCTCCCGTTTTCCGGGTCGATCTTCGATTTTTCGTACCACCGTGCAACAGCCGCACTCCCCTAACGGGGTTGTCACCAATCCTTAGATGTTATCGATAAGTCCTCCTTCTGCTTAATCGGCAACTCCATGACCGCCAAGCGGTCCAAATCATCCACCTCACAAGATACTTCATGTGCCCGTGGTTGGCAATGTGGAATCGGACAGTCTGTGCTCGGTCTGACCGAGATCCCTGTTGCGGTTGCGAGATGACGCACCTGTCGTCACGCACCTCTTACACTTTGCAGATCAAGAGGTTCCCCCAGGAAACGCACCTCGCTTTGAAGCTGGATGCCGAAGCGCTCATGGACGGCCTTTGCCATCATGCGAGCCAGGCCGAGGATGTCAGCCGCTGTCGCCCCCCCCAGATTGACAATGACGTTCGCATGACGCTCGTAAACCCCGGCCCCTCCGACCCGCATCGACTTGGCGTCCACGGCTTCCAGCAACTGGCCCGCCGGTATCTTGCCATGTTCGGCCTTGGGGTCCTCGATATTCTTGAAATATGACCCGGCCGACGGCAGGTCGGCCGGAAGCTTCGTGGCCCGGATGGCGATAATACGGTCGATCTCGGACCCGATGGCCGCTTGATCGCCCGTGCGCAAGGCCACCTCAGCGGTCAGCACAACCCATCTCTTGCGAGTGCAGGCCGACTGGCGGTAAGTGAATTCGAAGCCAGCGGGGAGCACGGTCTGTCGCCGGTTGTCGGCGGTGAGGACTTCCGCTTCCTGGAGAATGTCGCCAATCGACTTGCCATAAGCGCCTGCGTTCCCAAAGACGGCGCCGCCTACGGTCCCGTAGATCCCCGAGGCGAATTCCAGGCCAGTAAGGGATTCGTGACGGGAACAGTCTACGAGATCGGAGAGGAGTGCACCGGATTCGGAAAACAATCGGTCGCCTCGGGGTTCGATGCGACGCGCACGGTTGTGCACCACCAGCCCTTTGATTCCACGGTCGGAGATCAGCACGTTCGAGCCATCCCCCAGCAATGTCACGGGTATGTTCGCTTCGCGTGCAGTCCGCAAGGCCAGCACAAGGTGATCGGATGTCTCGGCGGCGAAATACCACTCTGCCGGACCGCCGATCTTCAATGTTGTCAGCGGCGCCAGCGGACAATCCCTCTTGAGCAGGGCAGCAAGAGGCGCTGTCCAGGCTGGCCAGCCGGTGTTTGCGGTCTTTGGTTGTTCGGGGAGATTTGCGGTCATGCGGAGAGTCCCACGCGCGGGAGATGGGCGCACGGCTGCGCGCCCCTACGTCTCCGGCTCTGGCTGCGCATCGGGTTTGACAGGTGCGTCCTCGGCTGCGGTGGAGGGGTGCTCGGTCTCATCGACGTAGTTCATCCGGAGTTCGTAGAGGGTGTGATTCAGGTAGCCTTTTTCCGTCGGTGACAGATTCCCCGACGTCTTGGTTTCCAGCATCCCCAAGAGGTCGATCGTGTTCTTGGCCATTTCCATCTGCCGCTCGACTTTTCCAGTCAGGGGGTTCATGACCTTGCCCATCTGGGACATGGCCGCCGAATAGAGGGAAGACACCAACTGGAAGAAGAATGGGTCGATGTCGATTTGGTTGGGATTGGTCATATCGGACTCAGCAGTCTTGGCCTCCGGGAACATAAGAAAGCACGACTTGGGGATCTGTCAACAGCCGACCTCACCCACGCCCCTCACCCCCGACCCCTCTCCCAAAATCGGGAGAGGGGAGAAAAGATTCGTATGGGTGACATGTTCGTATCACGCAACTTTGACTCCCTCTCCCCCTTTTGGGGAGAGGGCTGGGGTGAGGAGCGTGGTGCGCGCACGGCGTCGCCCCTCACCCCCGGCCCGTCTCCCAAAATCGGGAGAGGGGGGAAAAGACTCGGAGCGAGCCGCGAGGCCCCACCATCCGTATCGTTCGCCTGCGGCGAACTCGCTCCTGGTGGGCCACCAAGGACGGTGTCGGTTCCATGCGTGGTGAAGGCAAGGGGCTGAAAGCCCCTTGCCCGGCCTTCCTCTGGGTATGACCCAAAGCTGTCTTGCCGATGCCTCAGCCTGCTTCGAGGAGTTCGGTGCGTGCGGTGAAGCGTCGCGCCCATTCTTCGCGGAGCAACTGGTGATCGGGCGCGGTCAGTTGGGGGTCGGCACTGAGGATTTCCCAAGCGGCCTTGCGTGCCGGTTCCACGAGGATGGCATCGCGGATCAGGTCGGCGATCTGGAATTCCGGGAGACCGTGCTGGCGGGTGCCGAGGAATTCGCCAGGGCCGCGCAGGCGCAGGTCGGTTTCGGCGATTTCAAAGCCATCGTTCGTGCGGCACATGACCTCAAGGCGTTCACGGGCGATGACGCTTGGCTCGGAGCCAAGCATCAGGACACAGATCGATTCGCCGGGGCCGCGGCCGATGCGTCCACGGAGTTGGTGTAATTGGGAGAGGCCGAAACGTTCGGCGTTCTCGATCACCATCAGGCGTGCGGCGGGGGCATCGACACCGACTTCGATCACGGTTGTGGAGACGAGGATGTCAAGTTGTCCATTGTAGAAGCGGTCCATCGTGGCAAGACGGTCGGCAGACTTTATGCGGCCATGCACGAGCCCGACGCGCCGCTGGGGGAAGCGTTGGCAGAGGGCTTCGTAGCCGTCGGTTGCCGCCTTCAAGTCCGACTTTTCTGACAGCTCTACCAGGGGATAGACGATGTAGGTCAAGTCGCCGCGTGAACCGGCTTCCTGGATGTAGTCGTAGATCTTCTCGCGGGCGTCCTCTCCCCTCCACACAGTGCGCACCCGGCCGAGTTGCGGCGGTTTCTCATCGAGGACCGAGACATCGAGGTCCCCGTAGTAGGTCAGAGCCAGGGTGCGCGGGATCGGCGTCGCGGTCATGATGAGGAGGTCGGGGCGGCGGCCCTTGTCGACCAGTTTCTGACGCTGGGCCACGCCGAAACGGTGTTGTTCGTCGATCACGACCATGCCGAGATCGTGGAAATCGACGCCTTCGGAGAGGAGCGCGTGCGTGCCGATGATGACACGCGCCTCGCCACTTGCGATCAGCTTCTGCCGCGCTTTGCGTTCTTGGAAAGAAACAGAGCCGGTGAGCAAGACGGGTGTGACGCCACATGGCGCGAAGAGGCGGGTCAGTGTGTGGTGATGCTGCTCGGCCAGGATTTCTGTCGGCACCAGGAGGGCCGTCTGAGCGCCGGTTTCGGCCCAGAGGGCCATGGCCAACGTTGCGACCACGGTCTTGCCGGAGCCGACGTCGCCCTGCAAGAGGCGGCGCATCGGGCGATCGGAACGCAGATCGGCGGTGATCTCCCCTATCACACGCCGCTGGGCCTTGGTGAGCTTCCAGGGAAGCGAGTCGACGATCTGCCGGGCCCATGTGCCCACCGAGGCGCAGGCGCGTCCATCCTGCAACCGGTCGATGGCGGCGCGGCGACGGGCAAGGGTCAACTCCAGAAAGAAGAATTCATCGAAAGCGAGACGGACTCGTGCCTGCTCGGCGTCGGCGGCGGTCTCGGGAAAATGAGCGTGGGCGATTGACCAAGGCAACGACGGTTGGGTGTGGGAATCGCGTGTGGTTTGCGGCAGATAGTCTTTGATCGATGTCTCGGCGCCATCGATCAGCGGTTTGATGACACGGCGTAAACCGCGTGAATCGAGACGCGCGGCGCGCCAGACTTCACCGGACGGATAGACCGGAATGACGCGGCCGGTGTGGGTGAGGTCATCGGCGTCCCAGTCCTCGAGGATCTCGAGCTCCGGGTGGAGAATCTGGTACCCGTGAAAGTATGTGACCGTGCCAGAGGCCGCGAGAATCACGCCCTTCTTCAAGGTCTCCTGGAGGAATCGCCAGCCGGCAAACCAGAGGAGCGAGAGTTGGCCCGTGCCATCGACGATGGTCGCCTCGAAGCGCGACTTGCCGCCCTTGATCACGCCGGTCATCGCCACCTTGCCCACGACAGTGACGGTCTGCTCGGGCAGCAGATTGCCGATCTGCGCGATGTTTGAGCGGTCGAGGTAGCGGCGTGGGAGATTGAGAAGCAGATCGGCGGCGGTCTCGATGCCGAGCTGATGCAGCACCTGAGCGCGTTTCGGGCCGATGCCCTTGACGAATTGCACGGGGCGGGACCAGACGAGCTGGAGCGACTCGGCGCGCGGCTTCATGCTCCCTGGCTGGGGCTTGGGGGCCATGAGGGAGGAATATGAGGGTTGGGTGGGGGAAGGGTATCAGTTTTCGGGGGGGCCCTGACCCTCCGCATTGCCTCACATTAAAGGTAACCGAAGCTGGAGGGGAAACGGGGTCAGAATGAATCGATGCCTCATGTTTCATGTAACCGGAAGGAGCATGGAATATGGGGACGAGTTCCCGAAA
>Ga0315273_10000059_pt1 | contig 92685 bp, 112 predicted proteins | sample YL17G02_0_MG_FD_205753 | JGI IMG/M metagenome (GOLD analysis project Ga0315273, IMG submission 205753) | Sediment microbial communities from Yellowstone Lake, YNP, Wyoming, USA - YL17G02_0 | ecosystem: Environmental > Aquatic > Freshwater > Lake > Sediment | place: USA: Wyoming | collected... | reverse complement strand
ACTGAGAGGTGCGCAAGGACTGAGAGGTACGGCAGGTGCAACAGGTTCTACAGGTGAAACAGGTTCAACAGGTGCTCAAGGTCCAATTGGCGAAACAGGTTCAACAGGTGCTCAAGGTCCAATTGGCGCAGCAGGAGCTACAGGCGCAGCAGGCGTTACAGGTGAAACAGGTTCTACAGGCGCAGCAGGCGTTACAGGTGAAACAGGTTCTACAGGCGCAGCAGGCGTTACAGGTGAAACAGGTTCTACAGGTGCAGCAGGCGTTACAGGTGAAACAGGTTCTACAGGCTCTACAGGTTCCAAAGGTGAAACAGGTTCCACAGGCGCAGCAGGCGTAACTGGTGAAACAGGTGCAATCGGTGCGACAGGTGCCGCAGGCGCTACTTTAACTCCTTTAGACACCAACTCTATTGATGTTACTATTGCCTCAGGGCAGATCTCAGCAAATTTGAACCTTTCGGCGGCAAGTGCTGATTCGGGTAATTTCAAAGCGACCACTACGATTAAAAGTGACGGTCTTCATGTGGAAATTCCTGTGGCAGCTAGTGCTCAAACGGGAGTTATCTCAGGCACGGACTGGGACACATTTAAAAAAGCGATAAGTAGCATGTACTATTTAGCCATATCTCTTTAAAAGAAGGATTTTAATCGATGCGTACTGTAATAACCAATTATACATTTAATAAAGCCACTAAACAAGTAACCCTATCTGACTTCGGTACAGTTAGTTTATCTAACTTATTTTTGATTGTCGATGTCACTAACGGTGTAACAATATTTCAAGCGAATGACCCTACTTTAGGAGCCACCGCTAGTAGTAATGTTTTTTCTTTGACCTACGACACTACTGGTGGATCTTTTAATAACTCCGATGCTCTACAGATATTCTATGAGGTATCGCCTCTTAGTGTGTCAGCAGCTTCCCTGCCATTACCCACAGGAGCATCTACTTCTGCTCTTCAAACCACAGGTAATTCCTCTTTATCTACGGTAGCCACTAACACAGGAAATATTCCAGCAAAGGGAGCAGCTACAACTGCTAACTCAACCCCTGTTAATATTGCTAGTGATCAAACTTCAACGGTTCCAGCAGTAAGGGGTAGTCGAGGAGTCATTACAACCCCTGCTCCTCAATCCCTATTCAGATCCACCTTCGCGTCGGCAATAGGTTCGGGTGTAGACTCTAACTTTTTCACCGTAATTCAAACGGGCAGCGGTCAAGCGGTTTCACAGTCGGGAGGAAACTTACTGTTAACCTCTGGTACTACTGCTAATGCGGAAACTATAATTCGTTCAAATAGCTCATTTTCAGGATCTTTAGTAGCTAAAATACAAAGCATTCTTTCTCAAAGAATTATAAACAACAACTTCTATGTTGAACTCGTAGATGTTATAGGCGATGCTTTGGCTGTAACTGTAAACTCTGCTACCTCTATAACAGTTACAATACCTAGTAACCCTTTCACTTCTGCCAACGTCGGACAGTCCATGTATGTGGGTGCTGTGCAGAATATCTCGGCAACAGCGATACCGGGGAGGTTCGCTATAGCCTCTGTCTCGGGGAATAACGTAAACTTTACTGTGGCAGGATGGCCTGCTTCAGGAAGTGGTACTTGTTCTTTATTTGGATGGAACTATTACCAGCTTCTCTACACGAGCACCACAGCTACGAACGCCTCTTTTGATGCACAACGTCGGGGATATAACTCAGGCTTCACGGTAACTACAATCAATACCACAGCGTCTCCTGGGCATTTAGCTGTTATGACGAGCAATGACGGTAATGCTTATTTTGCAGATCAGCTTATAGCTTCGGTCGCAGGTACAGTACAGCTTACACAGAGGGCTTCTAGGGTCGTCAACCTTGCAGAAGAATCCACGTCTCTTTTTTTACAGCTAAGGGCTGCTAACGGCTCAACCGCACCTGCTAGTACAACCACTTGGACTGTAGGTAGTACAAGTGTTGAAAACTATGCGGCGACGGCAGTAGTAGTTAATGATGTGAAACCGCTAGGTCCCGGAAACCAAATTCCTGTAGCAGTTACAAACACCCCTGCCGTAACTGTATCTAGCGGTACGGTTACCACTGTAACTACCGTTACCACTGTTGCGGCTGTAACTGCTGCCAGCTTAGCAGGTGCAAGCGCCACAGACATTGCTTCCGCCGCCATCACGACTACTCTAACATCTGCGGGTATCAGTATTGCAAACACCCAATGTGCCTCTTTTAACGTGGCAGTTACGGTTGTCTCAGGTACTACCCCAACACTAGATGTCGTAATTCAAGAAACTGTAGACGGTACTAACTGGTACGATATTTACCACTTTGAAAGATTCACAACTACTGGGTTTCTTTCAAGTCCTAAAATCCGTCTAGCAGGTACTCAGATCCGCTATATTAGAACCGTATCCGGTACTACACCTAGCTTTACAAATAGTGTTGTAAGATTTTCACGCCAAACGGAGCCTGCAACACTTAATCGTAGAATTTTTGATCGAGCCATTTCGCCGTCCACGGCATCTAGTAACTCAGCAGCCATTAACTGTGAGGGGACAGATACTCTGCAAGCTTTAGTCGTACTAGCTGCCGGTGGGTCTAACCCTAGTATTCAGTTTCAAGTATCAGAAGACAATGCAAACTGGGCAAGTGTGGGAACTACAACTGCTTGTACCGTAGGTTCCACCACAGCGATTGGACCAGTTATCTCATCTAGTAAATTTGCACGCTTAACCGTTACCTCGGCAGGAGCCGGAAGCACGTTAACCTACGTAGGTATTAGGGCTCTTTAAGCTGATAGGCTACTAAGGAGTCTATCCAATCTTGGAACTCCTTAGTCGGCATATCTTGTTTAGCCCTATTACAGATGATGCAATACTTAGATATACGACCGCAATAACGGCACGGCTTAAGTGTACTAGACTTACGCAGTGCCTCTTTTCTTCTTTTTAAGCCTTCGCAACCACAAGACGTGGTAGCACCCCTTTTCAAGGAATTAGGTCTAACCAGAGGCTCTTCTCCACATATACATTTACAAAGCCATACTTTAACACCGTCTCCTCTAATAACTGGGCGCAGTGCAGTAAGAAAACCAAACTGCTGATCCGTAAGATCCTCGCCGTTACGACACCCACAACTGCGTGACTTGCCGTTTAATAGGACGTTTTGAAATACAGACCTCTCTCGCCCACAAATACATTTACACAACCAACGCTTCTTGCCTGACTTTGATTTTTCCGCAGGACCTAGAACACACCAGAAAGAATACTGGTTGCCAGTTAGATCGCCCCTTGACCTCATTTTTCTCCTCTATGGTAATCGTTATTAACATTGTAATCGTTTTTAAAAATAAATGAAAGTGCTGCATAGATTAATTGCATCGGGAGAGAATACTTTTCTCCCACAATTTAGATAAGGAGTTATAAAATGGCTATTGATCTTCGTAAGACATATCAAGAAAGAGTAGACTCGACCCCAATTGCGGTTGGCAGTGGAGTTACGGAAGAAGGTTGCGGATTGGTCAGTGTATTAATTGGCGGCGTTGAATATGTTAAGCCTTCGGCTGGTCTTGCAGGTGAGACTTTTGCTGGTTTCGCCTCGTTTCGTCAGTTGAGCTACGCGACTGCACCATTCGTGGAACTAGATACGGTTCCTGGTGCTGCTCCTTACACGATTCAGCTTCAGTGGAACAACTTGCTTGCCGGTCAGCTTCGTGTGCATAATGTGTTAACCAATTCAGATTTGCTTGTGGTTGTCGTTGCGCCTCTCCCAGGTCAAGTGCAAGTGGATTATATCAACGGCTTGTTGACGTTCAACGCTGCTGAAGCGGGATTGCAAATGAAAATTTACTACCGTTGGAATTTGACTGTTGCGCAAGCGCAAACTTTCTACTACCAAGCTCCTACCAACTATCCTGACCCTAACTACTTCGGTCAAGTTGGTGTGATGAAAGGCAAAGGTCGTCTCTACACTGCCTTCTACGATCAAAGTGTTGACTGGACTAATGTTGCTGCTGGAGCGATCACGCTAGGTGCGGGCGGTATCCTTACCACAGGTGGTGTTGGTCCCGTGGTTCCTGGTGGACATGTCGTGTATGCCCCGCAAATCGGTGTCACGCCTACAAGTGGCGCGATGATGTTAGGCGTGGAGTGGAATAACTAAGCAATTTTTCTTTCAAGGAAAGAGGGTGGGAAATCAATTCCCACCCTCTTTTTTATTCTAAATTCTGTGATGGTATCTAACCACGACTCAAAAATAGTTAAATCCAGATCTCTCTTAGCAAAATTACAAATACTACAGCAAGGCACAGAATTTTCTGTAGTATATCCAATATTGTTATCTAGTCTATCAATTCCATTAACCACAATTTTAGATTGCTCTAACCTAGGACCTGAAACCCCATGAAATCTCTTACCACTCTTTATCTCATATGCAGTAAATATTTTATACGGAAGGGAACCACAAAAATAGCAGTTAGAAATAGTCAGGAGTCTAAACAATTTGACATCGAGTTCCCAACTCAAGGATCGCTTTTTAGCTCCTTGCTCATAGATAGACTTAAATTTATTCCATGAAGCTTCTTTAGGATCCGTGTAAGCATTACAAGTGTGGCGCAAACATCCGCAACTCTTTACGTGTCCGGATGTGAAGTTACTAGTTCTTATTTCAGCAAAGTTTCCACATTCGCATTTACATAGCCAACCTGGGTATTTTCCACCAAATACTCGACAAGGGCTTATAGTTGTTAATTTTCCAAATTCCATTCCTGCTTCTACTTTTTTTCGTTTTTTACCAAAGAAACTTTTACTTGTTTGTGCTGCAAATTCTTTTTGTTGTAAGATTCATTATTTTAAGGAGCCGTTAATGTCTTTTCTAAAAATTATCCGCGATAAGTATGCGATCGTTGCTCTGGAGGAAGAGCATGAAGAGCATGAAGTAAGTGAAGATGAGCCGGATGATGACGATATTTTCATTGAACCAACGGGACAATTAGGCTCTAAGTTAAATGTGTCTGTGGGGCATAAGCATATTGGCACGTTTAACAGTCACGATGCGGCAGAAAAAGCTATCGTCGATTGGATCAACAAAAATAAATGGGCACCCAATATTTGGATGATCTCCGATCATGGGAATATTTCTCCTTATTCTTTAGAGAAGAAATTTGCAGATAAGATTTCGCTATAATGCTCCACCAACGAATAGAAAAGCTTAGCGAGAAGCTAAACGAAGAAGATAAGCAGCTTCTTAAAGAGCTTTTCCTTGTGGTGGAACATGCGCGAAGTCACATTGAATTTGGTCAAGGTTCTTATCAGATGATGCGTGCCGTCACTAAAGTGTACGAGCCTGAGATCATCAGCTTAAAAAACTGGTCTAAATAGTTTTAAGCATCTCTAGGCATTGCCTAGCTAATTCTTCATTTGCCAAGTTGTAGATGGGAAGTTTGAGGCTAGTCGCTATGCGCAGGGCTTGTCCGGTACCTCCTACGAATCCTTCTTTATAGGGTGCGTTGGCTTCGGAGTAGCAGATTAGAAACTTGCTAGGGGTTTCTACGTCGAGTCCTAAAATTTGGTGGACATTGCGCGTGTGGAGCATTTTAGAGCCATCATTTAGATTGTCCCACGCCGGATGAAATTTGGCGGCTACTTCTTTTGCTTTTTTGTAAAAATCGTAATGCGAATCTCTAGTGGAATAGTACCCATCTTCTTTATCGCTTCTACCGTTAAACTTGCCCCATGGGAGGTATATTTCCATTTTCCCTTTAGCGTCTAAAGCGCCCTCTTCAAAAGCAGTATCTGCGCCTTTTGCTCCTCCTGAGCGGAGGGTGTAACCTTTTTCAGCGAGAGACTTGGCGATAGTTCTTAGTATGTTTTGGTAGACCTCGGGTACGTCTCTAGAGCCGATTCCAGTATAGTGCATGGGATGTTCTCATAATTAAAGATTAGGTGTATACTCTAATATCAAGGAGCTAGATGGGTCAACCTCTTTATAAGCGGCGCACTAAATGGAAATTTCCAGAATATTGCAGTGGGGATAAATCTGCATGGAGGAATTTATCAGAGGAGTGTAAGCGCCGTGACGGGTATGCGTGTACGGAGTGTGGAGCTAGGGGTAAGCTAGCTGGTGGAACTGCCACGCTGCATGCCCATCATATTGTAAGTAAGAGTCGTGGGGGCGGAGATTTCTTACTTAACCTCAAGACGATTTGTGAAAATTGCCATAAAAAAGAACATCCACATATGCGTTAAAGAAAGGGTACTCCTTGGAATTGTCTGAATTTTGGATAGGATTGGGTCAGGTATTGTCTGGTGTGTTGCTTGGGGTAATAGCGGTATGGGCGAGAAGCGCTAAAAATTACCTTAAGAAAAAAACTATCAAGCGCAGTATCCGAGAGAATTTAATGATAAAGCAGCTTCTAGCAGAAATAAGAAGCTATTGTGATGCAGATAGAGTTCAACTCTATCAATTCCATAACGGAGATCACTATGTATCAGGTGGTTCAATACAAAAAGCATCCATGACGCATTTTGTACTCAACCGTGGTGTAGGTATTCCTTTTGAAGCAACTCACCAGAATATTCCTATTGGGTATCTATTAGGTGTTACGGATGAGATTTTGAAAATCTCCACAGTTTTTTATTCGAGTGACGATCTCTTACAGGATTCTTATTTTAAAGGCTTGCTGCGCTACGGCGGTGCGAAATCCGCTTTAATACGAGGTATTTTTTCAAGTAAGCACGACATGATTGGATTTTTGTCGATTGCTTGGTTCGATGAGGTGACGATTACAGCGGCACAGCAAGCAGCCATAAAGGATCTTACCTTGCAGTTGAGTGATGAAATCCTTTTAGGAGCTAAAACTGATTAATGTGCAAAATTTAACCACGAAGAAAAAATGTACGAAGATACATTTACGCTTGCCATCGGCAGGATGGTTCTGTAGAACCTTCTGTGTCGGCGGTGCAAACCAACGAGGCTCTTTGGGATGAGCTAAAAAAAATCTCCTGATCGGGGTAAAGGGTAGCACCTACCCACTAATAGGATCCAAGAAGCCAGATATCTTATGATGAGGTATCGATTATTCAAGGAGACGCAGTAATACGATCAGCAATGGCTCAAAGGTAGGCATATCTAGCTGTCTACACAAGAAGAGAAACTTGTTGAAAAAATCTGTCCAGGTCAAGACATTAAAAGGAACCGCCCTGAGCTTCGGCTAAGGCTTCATGCTGCTCGTGTGAAACCTGATTAGGGGGATGATAGCGGAAACTCTTTGAGTTTAGAATGTGTGGATAGAATCTCTATAAGAGTAGCTCTCTTATAGGACAACGCTCCACACGGAGAGAAAACTCCTCAAACAAAAAGGTAACGAACGGAGTCTAGTTTGCAACGGACTGAAACGCGGGAAAACATGTTAATCGGTTAACATCCGTCATCCCGAGACCGCCTTGGAGGTCTACCTGAATGCCAAGGACGGGGGAGGCAGAGCAAAGGCTAAGCGCCTTGCCTTCCTCTTCACAGAAGGAAACTGTGTAAAAAACCCACAAAGGGCAACCTTTGTCAGCGAGGAGATCACCTCGTAAAAAAATCAAAAGCCGCAGCCTTGGTGACAAGACTATGACTTTTAGGTGAGGGTACCTTTTACCCTTAGGGTGATTCCCTTAAAACATCAGGAGAGGGTGCCAATTTACCCTTCGGTTGATTCCGTTAAAGATCACTGAAACACGGAGGCTAACCCCTCCGTGTTTTTTTAAACTCGCTTTAGGGGTCGCTCCTTAAAGCGGGTTTTTCCGTTTGTAGCTCCGATTAAGATTCAATGTAATCTTACAAGGAGCCTTTATGCGTTTTATATCGAAAATCGTTGCTAAAATTATCTCTGATCGTGAGCGAGCTAAAAACCAGCCTACCAAAGAAGACATCAAAGAGGGTTTGCGCAATAATAAACCCATTCGTCACGGTGTCGAGTTTAAAGACGACCCCCCGTCAAACAAACCAAAATATAGTGTAAAAGACAATAAAGTTATTGTCCCAGAAGCTTTTAGAAAAAGTGTAGACAAGAGCCTACTCGTAGAAAAAACAAAGCGCGTCTCCAAACTCAAAAGCCTTCTTAAAGACCAAGACTGGATAGATCAAGAAGCACTAGACGGGTTGATAGACAGATTTTCTGACGTTGAAAACGGTAAAGAGTTTTTGACTAAAATCATCAAAGAAAGTCATCACGAGCCGTATTTTGGAGATATTCACAACGCTGCCTGGAGAATTAGCGAAAAAGAAGAAGGCTTACCACATCCGTTACCTCGCAAAGTAGAAGATCTAAAAGGAACTCTAGGTAAAGACGTACCAATGGGTGGATCGGATCCTTTTATATGGATGGATAGTAAGTATAAAGTCACATTAAAATTACTAGAAAAGCATAAAGGCAAGCCTTTAACTATAAATACCAGATCAGATTTGATTGCCCATGATGACTATATCGAAGCTATGGATAAGAAAAATCACAAGATTAGGATTCATCTTTTGGCGGATGACAAGGATGGACGGCGTTTTCAACGTGTACTGGAACCCGGCGCTCCTAGTGATTTAAGGCGCATTAAAGCTATCGAGAAACTGGCTCTAAAGGGCTTTGATGTTGTAGTGGTTATAGACAAACTTGAGCATGATAATATGCCTAAAGAAATACAAGATGTTCTTCTTAAGCCTTTAAAGGTTAAACAGATGCTCGGCTCTTTAGTTAAGGTTAAAGTTGTAGAAAATAAAGTTAAACTTACCGAACCTGCTTTTGCAGCAATACTTAAAGCAACAGGTTTAGGTCCACAACAAAAAGTAGGGTAGTATGCCTTCATCCGCGTTAAAAAAACCGTATAGCAGTAGTAAACCCTGGAAAGCTAAATACAAAGGTAAGTGGTATGATGTTTTAGACGAAGAGGATCAGGGGGCGGGGAAGAAGAATAAGTATTACTTAGAGGGTGTACCTGGAGGACCCGTAACAATTGAAGATTTAGATCCTTTTGGTATTGGAGGTGGTGTGCTTAAAAAAGAAACAATTGCATCTGTATTAGAGCGTCGTTACAAGGATAAAACTCGTGATGCAATAGAAAGTGTAGCTGCTGATATTTATTATTCTGGTGAACCCGAATCAGTGCTAGCTTCTGGGACAGTTATTGATAAACTATTCAATAGATATTCAACACAGAAGAATGTGGAGGCTAAAAAAGCTTCGGTAGATTCTAACGAATATTGTCCCATCTGTAAGATTGCTACCTCAGATATTAAACTTGTGGGGGGAAGACCTGCCAAATACTGCCGCATGCATCATGTAGTGTTTCCGGCTAAGGTGAAAAAGAATGACTAGTTTTTTAGAAAAAGTAGAGGCTTATATCCGCAAGGATGGGACGGAATCTACCCCCCGCAAGGATAAGGCTAAGATAAAACCTGCGAAGGGAAAGAAGTCCACTCCACTTAAGGGCAAGGGTCATATTGCACCTTTCAAACCGAACAAGGCGAACAAGCCAAAGAAGGCTCGTAGATTTGACGGTGTGTCTTTGGGTGAGGATCAATTCGATTACGGAAAGACCACTAAGAAGGCTAGTACAAATTTTGTGCATTTAAGGGATCTCATGGCTGCCTTTGAGCAGGCGATGCAGAGGACAGATCCTTTTAATTTAACCGACGATAGTTGGTTAGCTTTTTTCAAGGAGATGGCTCCTAAAGTTATCGTGACGCTCCTCTGGGATACGAAGCATATTGTGCGCCCAGAGGACAGAAAAAAGCTTATGCTATTATTTAGACAACATATTAGAGGCTAATTATTCGAGAGCGAAAGCTCATTAAAGGAGATATGGGTTATTTTAATTGGAAAAAGACAGTTGTCGGTTCTTACCTAGATAAGCGCAACCCACCTTATAAAAACAGAGTGACAGGGGATGTTAGGCTGCATGCTAGTACGGGTCTCCCTTCTACGGGAGGGGACATGTATGGCGGTACGCGCTTTAATATCGTCAATGATAGGTTAGAGGAAGGATCAGTCCTTGAGGACTGGATCCCTAGACAGCCCACTAACCTGCACATGATGTTTCGCAAAATTTATTTGCGGGATGCTATTGCGGGGACGGTGGTGGATTTATTTTCCAATCTACCTTGGGGTAAGAGTTGGGAGCTTATCTTTGATACGGACGATAATAAGATAAAGCAGATGTATAACGATATGATGGAGGGTTTAGATCTTTGGAGTCAGCTTCCGATGATTTGTCGGGAACTCCAGATTATTGGCAGGAGCATTAGTAGCTTATCTTTCAATGAGCGCTTGGGCTATTGGGATTCTATGGTTACGGTGGATCCCGATTTTGCGATGATTGAACCTCTACCTGTGTCGGGTCAAAAGCCTCTTATTGATGTGTTGTCTTCTCCTGCATGGCGTAATTTTGCACGCAGTACGGATCCTAGGATTGTGGAACTAAAATCCGGGATGAATCCTGCTGTCCTTGATTTAGTACAAAACCAATCGGGTTATATTCCTTTAGATCCCTTGAATACGCTTTTCCTAGCACGCCGGGTTAATCAGTATGACCATATTGGAACGTCTATATTTACTCGTATCCTGCCTGCGTGGGCATATGAGATGGCGCTTTGGAATGCGAGTTTAATTGGTGCTCGTCGTCGCAACAGAGCGATCCTTTTAATTACAGCGGGTATAGAAGACGACTGGCTACCTACGGACGAAGAGATTTCGTCTCTTACCAATTTATTCATGCAAGCAGATGAAGATCCTGTCGGCGGGGTTATTTCCGTAAGAAACGGTGTGGAGGTTTCTGAGGTTAGAGACCCTACAGCGATTTGGGGTATTAGTCAGGAATTTGAATTTTTATCCACGATTAAGATGAGATCTCTAGGTGTCTCTGAAGCATACCTTTCCGGTGAAACGAATGTCAGCAATATGGAGTCCGCCCGTACCTCTTTAGGTAAACAGATAACGGCTTTTAAAGAAACAGTTCTTAACGATATTTTTTATAAGCAGATCTTCCCGACATTTGCGCGTGTGCATAATTTCCAAAAAAGAACGACAGCGGAATTAAGTCACAATATCCGTACAGGTGGACATAACAAGGCGTACATCTCAGCTAAGATGGCTATGGAGATACCTTTAAGGTCGCTTGTCATCCCTACGCTTGCGACAGAGGAAACGCTGCGTCCTGAGGGAGATCCTGCCTGGGTCGAAATGCTAGTCCAGCTTAAAGATCTAGGCTTACCTTTGCCACTGCGTATTTTAGCATCGGCGGCTGGTTATGATTTAGATAAAGCTATTTCCATGATGGGGGAAGACGCAATTCTAAGAAAGCGCCTCGTACAACTTGGAATGGGTGAAGAAGCAGGTGGCGGTGGTGGTGGTGGCGAGGAAGAAATAGACATGGGTGGCGGCGGTGGTGCTGCTCCTAAAGAACAACCTGCGGGTCCTGGAGGAACCGTGGAAGATGATCAGGAGAATGCTTCTTCTAGCGGAAATGGTGGGATGCTTAAGCCTAGGTGGTCGGTATCTTCAGAGGCAAGAATAGATAAAATCTATAAGAAAACATACCAGAATGAGCGACTAATCACCGCGCTAAGTAAGATAGATCCTAACATCGTAGCGGAGTTACACGTCCCAAGACATAAAGCCTTAGTACCTTATAGAGACTGAGATTAACTTAAACGATTAATATTCTTTCTATAGGATGCTATGTCTTATCTGTATAAAATTCATGCTGCCGATCCTCGTCCTCCTGTGCGCAAGCAAGCTGAGGAGAAGGACGCAGCTAAACCCAAAGCAAAAGAAGGCGTATTTAAAACAGGAAAATCTCTTCAAGATAAGGAGGGTCGTTTTGCTGAAATTAAGCAATTTAACCCTTACCTTTTTATTATTTCAGGTCCCGGATTGACCAGTAATGTTTTAAAGTTCTTCAAAGAAACTGGAAATATTATTAATGATGAAAAAAATGTAGAGCGAATAGCTGGTCCATCTAAAATCAGCGGGAAGAGTACTGAACCCTTAGAATTGACTTTTGCGTATCTCGTATCCGAAAAGTCTATGAAGGAGTTAACCGCAAAAGCTACCGGAGGTCTTTTAGCTTTTGTAGAGCCTTTTGATAAAAATATGGGATCAGCATCTCCTTTTAAATCTATAAAATTACCAGTGGATATGGAGTCAAAGCTTGGCGACTATGCCTCTAAGCTGAGAGCCGTTATGCTTTCTAGTTACACCAAGCTTAGAGATCAGGACAAGGAAAAGGATGATACTTTAGGTGCTATATCTGCTTTACAGATGTCTGCCTTGATACCTCTAGACTATATGCGTTGGCTCACTAAGGAGCATAAGAAGCATCAATTTTACCTAGGTGGTCATCCTGACAATGCTGGTCGTGACGGTATGATTTATATCTTGTGTTCTGAAGAGGAGAGTAAGCTTTTTTTCAAAACGCTTAAGGAGTTTAAGCCCCTTCCTAACTTTGTAGATGATTTACACTTCTTATCGAATATAGACAGTGCTTTTAAGCCTCTCAAGCCTCGGGAGTTCACGCCGGACAACTGTGTTATCTTAGAAGGTTCTGAAGCGCTTAATCCAGATGCAAAAATGGGTACACTAGAAGAGAAAGAAAAAATAGCTGCTGCGGTGACTGCTGCACCTTTACGTCCCATGTCGCAGCGTGCCCAAGAGCGAGAGGAGCAATTTCCTACGCTTAAAAAGCCTGATCCAGAGGCTAAGGTATTAGACGCTTTAACGGATGTAGCGGGACAACTATCACATATAAAGAATATTCCCGCAGGTCAGTATGTTAAGGGAACGCATGTACAAGGAAATCTTGTAGCGCACTTTAGTGCGGATAAGCATAAATGTATATTATGGTGTGGAAAGCAGGCGATAAATTTAACTAAGAGTGTAGAGGATTTTTTAATCGCTACTTTCAATTTAAAAAGTGTAAATAGGACGTTTTCAAAATAGGAGAATTTTATGGACGCAATTTCTCAGCTTGAAAAAGATATTCCCCTCTTACTTGAAGTGCATTCAACGCCTTTTAACCTCGAAAGGGGGAGTAGGAAATTTGACTTCTGGAAACATTTATTTCAGATGAAGACTTCGATTCATTCTATAAGGACATTGTGGCTTGACATTGAAGAGGTGGAGATCCTCATTAGAAATGAGAATACATTATGGAGAAGGATTTTCTTTAGTAAGGTGCGCAGGGTTTTAAAGTGTAAGAGGTTAAATCTACAATTGCACACCTTACGAGACACGTTAGAGGAAAAAAACTTGGAGCTTTCTCACCATTTAAATATTGTTAAAAGTAAGTATAGTGATTTGCTATCTTTAAAAGGTAACGAGTGGGGGATCATTGGCTAAATCCCCTCCCTTAGGTTATAGCTTTAATCAGGTTCCAGAGAGCCGCCGTGATACTTATGTGCATCAGGTGGCGGATAAAGCTATATCTATTACTAAGAGTACCATGCAGGGATTCTTAGATAGTTTTTTAAATCCTAAGGGTGAAAATAGGGGTTATTTAGGCGCTACGATTTCGCCGGAAGGTCTTCAGTATGTCACGGAGTTAACTTACGATGACGAGATGAAGGCGGATCCTAATAAGCGTAAGACTTATTTAGCAAGGTTTTTCCAGGAAAACACAGGTCGTCTACCATCTATTTTGATTATAGATGGTGGTATAGAAGATGGGGATCCGGGGATCAGTGCTCTTCTAGACGGTTTTGGTTTTAGGAATCGCTGGCGTGCTACTAGCGTTTACTTAGTAAAAGTAAGTTTGTCTATACTAGTAGCCACCTACTCCGAAGAAGACACTTCCACATTATCCGGAACTGTATTCTATATACTTAGCAATTTAGTGGATGCTATTAAAGCACACGTTATACACAGTCCAGGAAATCAGTGGGAGGTAAGACTTCCTTTAGGTGGTGTGGCTGCCGGGCAGATGTCTAATGTATCTGTTGAGGGGGATGTAAAGAGTCAAATATGGACTAGAACAATAGATTTGCAAGTGGAGTTTGAAACTATTATAGAGTTTCAATTACCACTCAATAAGATTGTATTACCCGCCATCGGTATTGTTGCTTCTTCGGAAGGTGGACCCACACCTACGTTTCTTAATTTAGTACCCAATCAAGGCATTTCCTTAGGCATGGCTTATCCATTGCTTATTGAGAATATGCAGTTAAAGCATACGTTAGGAGTTTCTAATCCTAACATAGCTTTAGTTAGCAGTAATCCTCCCTGGTATATTCAACCGAGAAGACAAGGAACAGCGCTTCTTTATCTTTTTGATTCTACCTTACCCGCCACGCAAAATCACGCCACAGGCGCAAATAACCAGTTAGTTTTGGATATCCCCTTTAGGATCACCCTCTAAACATTTAATCATAGATTAAATTGAGGCACTTAACAAGATCCTTGTTGTTTTGAAAAAGGGGACATAATGGCAGCACCAGAATTAACAACCACTAGCTATGTTGAGGTGGGTACTTATATCGGACAATTCTTTATCCCAGGCGCGGGGACGCTTCCTAACAATAGGAGGGTGCCTTGTATTGTAGCCAAGGGTGACAGGTTGTTTGTTGTAGAGAACACTGCAATCATTAGGAGCTTTCGCTTAGGAGAGGTTTTAACCTTTTCGGCTTTTAGTCCTTTTGTTGCCACTCTAGCGTACCCATCGAACGGAGCACAGGCATCTCCTGTGCGTCTATACAATTCTAACGGTAACCCTGTCCCTACTAACATGTGGAAGTACCTCAAGGATCTGTCGGGTAACTACACGCAAATTCAAATTTTGGATACGGCTTACAATGCTTCTACGCAGTACGTGCTTGATTATCAATCAACCTCTAGGGATGCTGCGGATCCGATTCCGGTAGTCACTATTGGACCTCTTAATGGGGTGTCGGCTCAAATACGTTCAATTTCGGCGGTCGGACCTTATCAGAGCCAGGCTGCTTATGCGGAGTATATCAACTTCTTCGATCCTTTCGTGATTGATGTTCCTGTTCCTGCTGTTGGTAATGCTCATTTAACTAGCAGCTTCTCGATTGTAAATTCTTCGGGAGCTACTGGCAGTGGAACGGTTGCAGTATCTGGATCTGCTTCTTACCTTCATCCCTATAGTCGTCTTTATAAATTAGAGGTTACGGCGGCTTCGGGTCTTGTGGGTACTCGTTTAGCTACATTGGCTTGGACAGGTACTCCGGTTTCGGCTGGTAATTCGGCTTTACCTGCGACTCCTATCAGTATCGCACTAGGCTTGCCTACGGTTACTTTAGATGAGACCAATAGTTTAACATTGAACAATGTACCTTTGGAATTGGGAGTAGTTTTAAACTTCACTTTCGGTGGAGCTAACTTCACTATTGGCGATGTTTTTTACGTACAGGCTAACGGTGCGGGTCTTATTGAAGTTGACCCGTTGCTAAGCAACACAAACCAATACACGGTACTTTCTGCTATCTCTCCGACGCTCCTGCCTGGTTCAACGGGTAGTGCAACTATTACTTCATTGGCTTCGGCTTATTCCTTTACTTCGTATAACACTGGCTTCCGTATGATTTGCCAGGCTGAATCGGGTATTACTCCTACGCGCACGGCTACTTTTGTGTGGAGTATGTATGGTTCGGCAAGTGCTTCGGGAAGTTTCTCGATTGCAGAAAACGTTGCTGGATCACTTATACAGGTTTTAGGTAGCACAGGTATTACGTTAACGCTAGCGTTTGGCGGCACCCAATTTGTGGTAGGCGATCAATTTGATTGGACGGCTACTGCCCCTCGTACTTTTTACAAGGGTAAAGAAGACGTTCGTCACATCTCCTTGAGTGTGAGCAATGTAACCAATCTTGCCAACGAGGCTCTTTATTCGGGTGGATGGTTAGCTGATACGGCGGAGGGTGGTTTTGGGGTATGGACGGCGGATACTAGCTTAAACCGTGGTAACTTTGTTATCAACGATGGTTTAAGTTTTTACATCCGTAACGGTTATTTAAGTAGTTTGGTCAATGCTGTCCCTGGAGGTTCTCAAAACCAGGCAGGAGATAAGTGGTTATTGTCAGCAAGGTCTTTAGGACTTCTAGACTTCTCGCTTAGTGAGCAGGATACGGCAGTTTTCTCAAATCCTGGGCAAATTGCTACGGACACGACTGGTGCGCTAACTGCGACTGTAGGTGCTAAGTACATCACTTTAGATCACATTCCACAGAACATTATTTCTGTGACTCGTGTATCTAACGGAGCGCCGGTTTCTTACGTTCAAATTCCTGGTACAGCTTTTCTTGAGTTTACTTCTCCTTCGTTTAGTACGGCGGATGGAGACATTCAGGTTGTGTATCAGTGGTTTGGTCCTGAGCCTGATCCTGGTCAAACGTATTACCTAAGTGGTGCTTATCTTCGTCCTGCGGAGATGTACGAAACTCCTTTCTTATTCCTTGGTTTAGGTGATGTGCAGAAATTCCTAGCACCTATTTCATCTAGGAATGATTTGTATTTAGGCGCGACGATTGCTTTTGATTATGCAATCCCTGGATTGTATGTGATTCAAGTTCGCAATGCTGCGGACGATGGAAATTACAGCAAGAGTGATTATCAGCGTGCTATCAATGCTTTCTTAGATCAACCAAGTGCTACGGATCTTGTTGTTTTAAACAGCTTCCAAAATGTTGGCGATCAGTTGAATGTAGTGAATCAAGCTAACAATCCGTTTGCTCGCCATGAGTGTATTACTTATTTCGGTGCTCCTATCGGTACGCCGATTGGCTCGGAGACTGAGGCTAACTCGCTTGTATTTTATTCGCAACGCACGTTTGCGGTGTACGGACAGAGTGCTGCGCATGGAAGTAGGGTTCTAGTGTCTGCCACGCAGGCGCAGCGTACTTTCACCTTCTCTGATGGCTCGGCTCAGCAAATGACTTTGGATGGCTCGTTCGTGGCGTGTGCTGTAGCTGCCTTAGTCGCATCGTTTCCGGATCCAAAAGCAACGGTTCTTTTCGAGAACATTATTGGATTTGACTCTATCGAGACGTATACCCCTCAAGAGAATTTAATACTTGGTGCGAACCATATCATATTCTTTAACAATGTGGGATCTGGTGTTTATCAGATTATGGAAGATGTCACTACAGATGCATTCAGTAGCGATACTCTTAATTTAAATCAGATGACCCAAAAGCAGTTTGTCACTAAGGACATTCGCACAACATTAACCAAGGCGATTATCGGTCAAGTATTCCCATCAGCGGGAGCAGGTGTTGCTCTTATTGAGGACATTCTGCAAACCCGCCTCAGGACATTAGTGTCCAGTGGGTTTATGGGAGAGTACCAGGATGAAACGGGTAATACTCGTTCAATCTCGGCAAAGGACATCTTTGTTGTAAGAGACACCGCTGATCCGACTCTTTTCCACATCGGTTACAACTACTTCCTAGCCACTGTGGCTAAGAGAATATTTGGTCTTTTCACCGTTTCGCTACCAGGCGGCTTTCCTAGCTAACTGATTTTAAAGGAAAAAGGTTTATGAGTTTTAAAGACAAAATACTTCACAGTTACCGGGTGGTGAGTGCTCTAGACGGGGAGTCTGACGCGCACCACGAATCTGGTGTGTCTGCGACCAAAACTATAGATTCCTTAATGTACCATTTAATGCGTGAAGACAAAGTTAAGAAATTATCTGTGCTGAAGACTATTGAAGACTATGTGGAAGAGCAAGGTATTGACAATGAGTACATGGTTGCGTTTTCAAAAAAGCTTCTGGGGTTATCTAAAGCTTTGTTGAATAAGTATTCTGCTGAAGAAGAACCAGAGGAAGAAGAATCTAAAGATTAAATAGGAAACTTTTAACGGAGATAATATGACAGCTCTTTCTAGTGTATTCAATGCCGATACAGGATTACCCAATACTCATTATGTAAATCAGGGTACGACGGCTGTTTCACAATTTGATTATACCAAGCCTAATGCTTTGACTACCAAAACATATCATGGTGTGTCGATTGTGTCCGCGTCTTCAGGTTCAGCAAATTCCATTATCGGTAGGATTCAATCTTGGCAGCCAGATAGTTACACTCGTGAGGGTGTGCATCTTTATGAGCTTTCTGATTTCTTTTGGGGTCGTCCGGTTGAGTACGTTCCTGGTAAGGCGACGGGTTTTACGATCGCTGTTACTCGTGCGGAACTTTGGCAAGGTGAGATGGAGCGTGCGTTTGCAGGAGCGACTGCACTATTTGACGATTTAATTGATCAAAACTTTTCATTTTCTATTAAAGAGTTCTGGATTCGTGGAGCAAATACTTATAATATTTGGACTTACACTGGATGCTGGTTTACTAGTAAAAACTATGATGCTATTACTAGTGACGGGGACGGTATTACTCGTATTGCGGCTACCATAGCGTATGTAAGTAAGAGTCACACGGGGTCTGAGGACGCTACCCTAGGTTAAAAAAGGAATTATAATGCTCCTCCGTGAGGTATTTGCCTGGTTAAGATATTGTTTACAGCATGATCCTATCTGTTTAGCAGGAGGTATTGTTGTCGAGGAGATTCCGTCTCCTTTTTTATCTGTCATGGATGTTAACGACGGTCCTCGTACTTTAGCCATTTTTAAAGCGGACAAAGGGTATTCTCCAAGAGTTGAAATCAGATTTACGGGAGAGCGTCCCCAAGTATGGTGGATAAGCGACTCTTCCGTGGGGGAACATGGCGCATCATATCTTCTCTCACCTTATAGTAGTCGTTTTCCTGGCGATGTTCGGGCTTGGTCTCGTACTCAGTTTGTTTCTTACCTTATAGACCTAGCAAGATCTAAGTTTGCCAACGATACGGTTACTTTCTTATCTTTGATCCCGAATCGGGCGGTACCTGCAAAGACGGAAGTCGATGCACTGTCTGGTCCGGCTAAACTCCCTTTTGAAAATTTCATGCAGCTAGTCAATACGGCGCACAGAGCCAAAAGCAAAGGTACGAAAACCTCGGCAGATAAAATCATCGATTTTGTCATGACCAACGCTAAGGTGTCGAAGACACAAGTCGGGCTCCAGTTAGCCAAAGATGCTGCTTATTATCTAGATAAGCAATCTAACAAGTTCAACCATATACAATTGCAAGATCTAGTTGATTGGTTAAAAAAATCGGATAATACTAATTTAAATATTGAAACTCCCCTCTGCCACGAACTCTCAGATCCAAAATTAGAAAAGCATCTCAGTCAAGACTGGATGAAAGCCTGCAACATCAAAGTGGCAGCATCTACGGTAGAGGCTCAAATCAAGAGCGTGGTGGAGGCAAAGAATTCCGGTAAGGATGTTAGGGGTGCTGTAGAAGACGCGCATTACGGGCAATTCGGCGAGGTTGTGGAGGCGTCTCTACGAGATGAGGCAATCCCCCTGCCATATCTAGCTTTGCTGGAGAAAGCCGACTACAAGGAGGCTCTAGCTCCTTGGAGTATGATACGTCGTTCGATCATTGCTTATGAGATCCCTAAGGATAATAAGAGTCCTATACAAGATGAGATCGTAGCCTGGCTTGATCATGCACATTTAATAACGGCTCTTTATAAAAATGCTGACGATACGATGAAAGAGCTTTTAGCACGTAAAGTGAAGGCTTTTGCGGATCGCACCATAGGTAATCAAAATTGGGTAAAAGAGATATGTAATGAGATTGTCTCGTATACGAATGAGTATGACAGAGCAAAAGCCTTACAATCTGAGTTTGATATGTGGCTTCTGCAAGCGTTAAGTCCTTCTTTAGCCGGAAGTAAACTTCCATTATCTCCACACGCTTTTAATACTGGTCGTGAAGATGAGGAACTATATAATAAAGCCTTTGGTTCTTGGTTATACACGGTTAAGAAGAGTGCCGCCGATAGGCGTGAGCATTCCATTAAAAGTTTAGCTTCTGCTTTGGATTCGTTTTATAAGCAAGTCGGTAGTGAATGGAAGAAAGAATCTTTAGAGGATTATTCTCCTAGGATGCCTTCTATCAAAGATATCATGGCGACGGCGATTAAAGGGGATAAAGATAGGCTCTTTAATGTGTTAGTGGCTGATGTCGAGCAGGAGATGGGAGTTAAAGTTCCAGAACAGGTGAGAGCTAATTTGATCGCAAGTCCTTTTTTCAATTCTGTATTCAGAGAAATCAGATTTCAAAGTGTAAAGATCTAAAAGGATTATGTGAACCTTTTAAAACTCATTATTCTGCTATTCGTCGCAGGAGCTACCTTATCGGTTGCACCTAACCCTCATCACGAGGTCGAAATTCATGGAACAAATAGCGTACCTTGAGAATCTGTTAGAGGGATACAAAGAACGCTTTAAGCGCGGCGAGAAGGATCTCATGGCTAAAATCCAAGCCACCGCCGCGCAGTTAGACGCTGTAAAGCTGGCAAAGACATATGAGACCCCTAAACCAGCAAAACCCCTTACCGTCCTCTCAGGCTTCCCTAGAAGGTGCTGTAGAGGACGTTGAAGTCCGATTAAGCATTTTCCCAATCCACTAATTTGAGACTAACTCGACCTTGAAGCTCTTGTCTTTCTTGCGTGGAGCGCACGACAATCCCTTCCCTGCCATGCTTAGCGCCTTCTATAAGCGTAGGTCCCTTGGTGTTAAGACGGCATACATCTTCGCTATAGGGTGTACGCAAAACCACAGGGACGGTCTTAACACCAGCACTAGTAACTAGTGTAGCACACTCATCGAAGTTAACAAATTCTTGATCTCTTAATAGATCAAAAACTCTAAAATCCAGTTGTCCAGGAGCAAGACCGTAGCGTAGTTTGGTATTATTACCTGCATAGCCAAAGATCTCACCATAGACAGTAATATTTGGATTACTCTTTAAGAAGTCCACAAAGGCGCTAGGTAATTGTTTTCCAACTCTCCACCACACAGAATCCGAAGGTTCAAGCCACACATTTTTTGAACCTACATGCAGCCGACCATCAACATAGCAAAACCGTGCGTTAACGCCGTTAAGTTTTTCTAAAAGAATAACTTCTTCGCCATCCTTCAAAAGGACATTAGAAAAAGCCTCAAAAGCCTCTAAATCATAATCCTTCCTATAGCCAGAAGGCGGTAACGTTACCCCTGGCGGCAAGATAGGATCGAAACGAGTTATACCAAGTGCTTCTGCTGCATCGTCACCTTCGTTTAAACCAGAAGGCGCTCTAGCCAAGAAACCGTAGGATATAACACCACGAAGCCTCTTAGCCGTTACATGATGTAAATAAGAGTTGTCAGGTTGCGCTGCATGAAAAATCTTTGGATCACTTAGCCACGAGAATTCCGGTTGTCTAACATCCACTACCGAATCCGGTTGAATATACACCGCCAAATCATGGTTTTCCCAATCCGCTATGCTTCCACATACCTGCCAACCACCCACCCGTTGAATAAACATCCTGTCTGCATTCGGATGCTTTTCCCGATTTAAACGAATAACCGGAGCCTTGTGCGTAGATTTTGTTCCCATGCTACCAACCCTTAATTGTGTGTGTCGGTAGGATTGCATGACGCAGCGGAGTAGTCAAACCGGAAATTCAAGGCTCTTCGACATCGTATTTTTGAGCTATCCGCCCTTTAAACGAAGCACCTATAGGCAAAGCCTTCTGCTCTTCCTCTTGCTCAATAAGATACTCTGGCTCAATGTGTATGTCGGGGGGGAACCAAAGAGCACCTTGCTTAAGCTGACCTTTCGCAAACTCTTTTTCATTTTTAAGGTGCGGAAAATCGCTAAAGAAATCTCCAAGTTTAGAAAAGTCTAAAGTGATAGTACCATGATCTTCGATATCAACCGCGACTACAAAACCATCAATGCGGAGATTTCTCATATTATGCTGCTTCATACTTTGAACCTCGGGTGTGCGACATTCCACTTATTCTTAGCTTCTACCATATTTCTTTTAATCCAAGTCTCTAATGTTGCCTTATCGTTAACCACTTCTTTAGGTGTATTGGCATAAAATTCTATTTCACCTTTTTTCAACATTATTCTAGCAACCCGCTCACCACTTTTAACCACACCAACATAGGCTCCGCTATGCTTACCTATACGATCAGGAATGGTGTAATTATACCCTTTGTAATTATCAAGAGATACTGCTATTACTAGCATAACACTTCCTTAATATATTCAAAAACTGTACCAATAAAAACATTATATAAAACAGTAGCTTACCGATAACCTAGTGTCAATAGATTACTCACCTACACAAACTTGACTTTCGTGGCACTAGGATAATTTTGCTTCACAAAATCCACTACCGCTTGCCTACTACCCTGGAACAAATTCTCCGCACCTGCACGCCTTACGGTCTTCGGTGTCCTCCCTTTAAGGGATAATCCAGGGTCCTCTAACTTGCTCTTAGATATCTTAACAAGTCCTTTGATGCCATGCGTTTGATCTGTTTGGATGGACCATTGCTCTTTACCACCACTGTCAAACTCTTGGAGATGATCTATAGGTGTTACCGATTCAGGATCTTCACTAGCAGGCTCCATCCAACTCGGATTAGCTGGATACCTAGAAGATGCCTTAACTTCTTTCAACTCCTTACCAGTTAAATTATTAAAGCCTATATATAAGACAGGCATAACTTCTACAATTCCGCCGTCTTCTTTAAAATCTTTTTCCAAACTCTTATCAAATAACTTCCAAGGAACATCCTCTACAGGAATACTAAAGAAATCTCCTGTATAAAGACCATCTTTACCGTCACTACCCGCATGCCACTCGTCTGTAGGATTAGAGTTAGCACTCCAATCCTGTACTAGTTCTTCAGATAGACTATCTACCCCTTCTTTTATACCGACGCGAGTTACCTTCTTTTCATACAAAGGCTTTTTAGAGGAATAGATCGTACCGTCATCTATGATGTCTAAATGTATCTTAATATTTCCAATATCTTTTGCTTCTCTAAATGACTTCTGAAACTCCTTATCCTCTTTAGCATCCTTAACCGACTTAAGAAATGATGGGCGCTTCTTAGGCTCTTCCATTTTCTCTAAGCTAGGCTTTGCACTGCTACCGGGTTTAAGAATATCCCTAGCATGCTTTTTAGCGATCTCAGCACGCTCCCTATCACTAATGATCTTCGCTACCACCTTCTGCAAAAAACGCATGTTCATTCTCCTTTCTAGAGAATCTTCAAACGACAAAATCCTCCAAACGCTTCTACGAAGAAGCTAGGAGGAATCTCTTTTGTTGCCTCTAGTCTACCCTACCTACCCCGCATGCTCCAGAAAAAACATGTCATGACTTGTCCCTTTAAAGAATATGGGTATGGGGGTGCCGGGGGTGGGCGTCCGGCTTTGGGGGGGGGCAGGTGCTAGGCGTCCGGCTCGCATGATCTTCTGAAGATGTACTTATGATCGTCTGTGCTGTAATAATCGTAAATGATCGCTGTGAGGTGATAGCCGGATTTTAGATAGAAGTTTCTAGTGTGATGAAACTTGTTAGTCGAGGAAGTCTCTATAAGAATTATCCTCCCTTTTTTAGATAGGATATCATTTTCCATATGCTTAACTAAATTACAGCCTACACCTTTATGTTGAGTTGTTTTGTTCACAGCTATCCAGTACATACACCATGAGTTAGTGGTGATAGGTAGAGGACCGTATTGAATAAAACCTAAGATTTGATTATTATCTTCGTACACTAGTGTTTGATCGCCATCTAGGACTTCTAAGACATCTTGCTCTAAGCAGAGGATTTCTTCTGGCGTAAACACTGAGGTGGAGGTGGCTATTTGTAAGATTGAAGGTAAGTCGTCAGGGGTAGCTTCTCTAATTTTCAATGTTTCTCCGTGAGATTAACTATTACTTTTACAAAGGAATATCCATGCGCCATATCAGAATATCTAATGCCTCAAAAGTCGAAGCGGAAATAAGTGCTAGAAGCTATAAGAAGCTTTGCGAAAAGCTTAAAGGGTACAATAAGCAAATGCTCTGGAAAGTGATGGATCACTATCTGTTCCACACAATGGAAGATCACCACGTTGAAGAGCTTCTTAAAATCCTAGATACCTTTAATAAAACTAAGTCCTTTGAAGAGCCACCCGCTCCAGTTGAAGGAGCCGTGGAGGATTCAAGCCCTATTACAGACAAGCTTAAGAAGCAAGGTATGCTTGGTAATCGCTACCCAAAATCCAAGAGAAAATTATCAGATAATGAGATATCTAAGTTGGATAAGCTTTTCCACAGTTTAAACCGTATGTCTCGTTACACCGATGATTGGCGGACTACTTGTGAAGAAATCAATAAAATTTTAGGCTACGAAGTCGTTGCTAACGACGAAGAGGTTGAGGCACCTCTTCTAGAGAGGCGTATGGAATTTACCGATCCTATTACGGCGGAAGACTTAGAAAGTAGCAAAGACAGATTAGACATCCTTTACGATGTAAACTATTTCACCTATCTTACTCCAGCTACGGCGCAGGCGAATGCTAAAAAACTTATACAGTATGCGGAAGAAAAAAACTACCCGGCACCCGCCCACTGGCATTTTATTGCCGCTAGTGAAAACTTTTTAGACCTTGAGGAAGAGGAAGGGAATGCCTAGTGGAATTAGTTATCGCTAAACCTCGTCCTAAAGCGGCTATAGGAAAAACATTTCTTAAGGGAATACGTTTTACACTAGCTAGTGCGGATAATAATTACAAGCCTCTTACACCAGGCAAGAAGCTCTACTTCTATGTGTCTGACGATGGGGCATTAAACACCTACGGCGGACTTTTCGCTAAAGATGTTACGAACTATTTAAGCGAAGAAATATTCAAAGACCAATCAAATTATCTATACTCTATAACAGAGGCTCCAAACATCCTTAAAGGATCTAGGATTGATCCTACTTTCTTAGAGATCACTAAAGTGGTTCCCGAGGAAGATGGAGTTCTAGTCACAGGCATTCTCCATAATGCTAGAGATCCTAGAATCCCATTTTTAGATCGAGCAGAAAAGAGTGAGTTTGGCGTAGGTGAATTTAAGTTAGATGATATGGTCGCTCTTTACGACGGTAGTTTTTTCCATTTGTCTCTCTCTAAACAGGCAGAAGAAATTGAAAAGGTTATAGAAGAGCAAAAATCTTTATTCAAACAGTATTCGTTAGATAACGATGAAGATACTAAGAAAGCCTTAGAGCATACGCATAAAGTTCTTAAGCCATTTGCTTATGAAATTTTCAAGATAGAGGACGATCTTGTATCATTTGTGACTAAATCCGGTAAATGGCAGGCTATTAACCTAGCCGGTAATCGCAAACTAGATCTTTGGGATAAAGAGCGTATTTACAATTTTGCCGAGAAAAAAGGCTTACTCGATTCTCCTGATCTATTGGCAGAAGCAAAGCGCTCTTTCTATAAGAAGCCGATGCAGGAGCGTTTTGATCTAGAAGATCTTGCCCCCATCCTACTAGATGAGGTGTTAGCTACTTGGGAAAAGGATAAAGTAGAATTAAACAAGCTCATAGACAGTAGCGCTTCTAAGAAGCCTACGGACGGCTTAGATCCTATTCCTGGACTTAACGAGGGTGTGGAGTTTTTACCTCACCAATCTTATATCATAGCTAAGACAAGAGATAGAGATAGACAGCTTATTGATGCAGACGCTGGCTGCTTTGCCGTAGGTACTCCGATTTTGATGTTTGATGGTTCTATAAAGGCAGTAGAGGATATTGTAGTAGGCGATCAAGTAATGGGTCCAGACAGTCTTCCCCGAAATGTCTTGTCTCTGTGTCGCGGTAGAGAAAAGATGTATAAGGTAATACCTGTAAAGGGAGATCCTTGGGTATGTAATGAGTCACATGTTTTATCTATAAAATTTACCCCTAATAGGGATAATAACTATGTTAGAGGAGGAACTGCTAACATTACAGTTAAAGACTACCTTGAAAAAAGTTCAATGTATAAGAGTAAAGCTAAACTATGGAGAACTGGAATAGATTTTCCCCATAAAGAACAATCTATGGATCCTTATTTCGCAGGATTATGGTTCGGTGACGGCAGTCTTAACAAGGCAGAAATAACCAATATGGATCCTGAGATAGAAGAATATCTAACAGACTATGCACAAGCCGTTGGTATGCGTTTAAATATCTCTAAATCAGGGTCTAAGCCATCTAAAGCCAAATTATATCGCATGTGCGCAGTAACAAATAAAAAGCACAACAATTTTATCCGAATAAAAACCAAAGAATGGTCTCTTACAGGTACTAAGATAATTCCAGATGAGTATATATATAATTCTTTTTCTGTGCGTTGTCAGTTTTTAGCCGGTCTTATAGACACGGATGGACATTTCCACCATGGGTACTACGAAATTTCTGTAAAGAATAAAGACATGGCGGAATCGGTACTATTCATCGCTAGATCTTTAGGCTTAGCCGCTTATATGAAAAAGAGAATGATTAAATATACCTATAATGGCGTTACACAGTTGCGTCCACACCATAGAATAACAATCAGCGGGCACACAAATATTATACCTTGCAAAATTGCAAGAAAGGTTGCACCACCAAGGGTGCAGATAAAAGATGTATGTGTAACTGGTTTTTCACTAGAAGAACTTCCGGAAGATGAATTCTATGGTTTCACATTAGATAAGGATAGTTTATTCCTACTAGGAGATTTTACAGTAACACATAATAGTGGAAAGACCATTTTGATTATTGCTGATGTATTACATCAGATAGCTAAGGATAGGGTTAAGCGTCCTTTAGTTATTATGCCTAACAACTTGGTTAGTCAGTTTGCTTTAGAAGTGAGAAATTTCTCTTCTTTAAATCCCTGGATTATTACTAGCGAGACGCTTAAGACATGGGGTAAAGGATATAAAGACGATAAGTTTTCCAAGATGCTGTTGTCCGCTAAAGAGGCACCTGTTAATACCCTATTTATTACTTCTTACCACTTTCTATCGGCTATTAAGAAGCTAGTAGATAACGGACAGATTGTTGAGGAGAAGGGTAGACAAGTCTATCGTCAGACAAAAACATTTCCGAATGCATACCGTCTATTAAATGAACTGGGTGTGGATGCCGTGTTTATGGATGAAAGCCACACGCTAAAGAACGATAGTAATTTTACTAAAGCGTCTAGTGTGTTTTCCAAAGTATCTCAGGTCAAGGGGTATACAGGTACGATCATGCCCGGAAATCTCATAGATGTCTTAGGACCTATGGGTATCATTCAGTCTTCGGTTTTAGGGTCTGCTAAAGACTTTGTAGAGAAGCATTCTGCAACAAAGTCGATCAACAGTTATCACAAGACGGCTCCTAAGGACATCAGAAACGACCTCCAGAGGTTTGGAACCCCTCAGGTTAGGAGTACTGCTTGGGGAGCGGTGATGCCTAAGGTGCATCGTGAGTATCACTACATATCTTTCAATACGACGCAGCAAAAATTTTATGAAGCATACCTTAACAATACAATAGAGGATATCAAAAAAGATCCTACTCTTAGTAAGTATTTTCAAAAATTCAATCTTGATTTAGAAGAAGAGGATGCTGTCATGCATCCGGCTTTAAGAGCGAAGTTTACGCCTCTAGATGTATTTTTAAATTCCCCAGGTGAAGCAGAGAAGTATTTAGGCGCTTCTTTGACCGGAGACGATGCGATGTCTCCTAAGGTAGAGGAGATCAATGCAATATGCTCCAAGCATCTAGGAAATCCATCTAATGGAAAAATTATTATATTTGTTCAATACAAGGAAGCTGGTAAGAACCTCTTAAAACATCTAGATCCTAATTTGAAGCCGAAAGCGGAATACTATGAGGGTGGGATGATTGAGGTATTAAACCGCTTTAAAAATCCCGATTCCAATTTGAAAATACTTATAGGTGTGGATTCTACTTTGCGTATGGGACACAACCTCCAGGTAGCTAACTGCATAATCCATGCGGATACTTTATGGCTTAACGGCGATATGCGGCAGCGTGAAGCACGGGCTAATCGCTTAAAGCAAAAACGTGAAGTGTTCATACATCATGTAGTGATACACAACTCCCATGAGCTTTTAAAGAATGCGAGACTTCTATCTCAGGAGCATACTATAGCGAAAGCAAATAGTGACTTTGACGATTCTACAATGCTTCCTCATGTCGAGATGACGTTAGAAGGGATGTCTACTTTCAGGTCTATCGATAAGATAGAACCTTTTATGTCAAGGCAAAAGAAGATAGAAGAGTTTAGTGTAAAGCAAACAAAGGTGGATAAAGAGTTCTACGGAACGCATATCTTACCGCCTCATGGGTATGAAGAACTTAGTGTAGGTACAAAGTTAGCCATTGTTCCGTCTACGGAGACCTTTGAAGGTAATAGGAACGATTCTACCTACATCATAGAGGAAGAACTAGAGACAATGAAGTGGGAGACGGATGCTCCTAAACTTTCCTTTAATTTGCAAAATTGGGATGATAACTGGTTTTTAACGGTATTCAAATCCGCCGACCCTAACGGCTTTGTAAGACGCCTAGGTTTCATGCTTCAACCCGCCTTCTATTATAAAGAGGTTTCATCTAAAGGTGGCGTCTCTGGACTTATAGAAGATATTGAAGAGGGTGGGATTGAAATCTTGAATAAGGACAGTCTGCAAGAAGGTGTCGCTAAGGCACGTTTATTACACCCTAGTAGGATGGGTACTCTTAAGAGACTTGAGCAGGAGGGGCGTAAGGCGGTTTCAGGCAAGGTGTCGATTAAGTATCAAGTAGAATTCTTCTTTGCCAGTATTGATGGATACCCGTATGTTATGAGTGATAATGTAAAAATAGGCTCTAAAGAAGGACAGATCCTTAAGAAGAAAGGATTTCAACAAGGCGAGCCGTTTTGGTATCTGCCCATTAGACGTAGCGCATTAGTTACCTTCCTTAAGAAGCTTGAAGGGGGATATCCAGGGATTAAGATAGCAAGGTGGGACGAGTTTAAAGAAGTGGCTAAGGGCATCTTTGGGATTGATCTAAAAGAGTTTGATGAGATGGGGGTTTAGTGGAAAATCAGGAGATTAAATTTTGCGGTTTGTGTGGTTGGACGGGGTTCACAGAGTTTCATGCGTGTACGAGGTGTTAGTTGAAATTTAAAAGTACTGAACTACAAAGTCTTTATGACCAGCTTGAAGCTGACTATGGCACCTATGATTACTTAATGTCTTCGGATGCAGACGATGAATGGGAGTTTCGCAAAGAGGAAGATGGATTAAAGGATCGGGAAAAATGGGCGCATGATGAAGAGAGTTTCAACATGGATATGGGTAATGCCGCGCATTACTTTGATGATCAAGAGAAAAAAGATCACTTATGGATTGTGCATTTCACCAATGAGAATGCCTATAAGATAGCTAAAGAAGGTTTTAAAGGACGAGATACCTTCGGCATTGGTTTAACTACGCACTTCAAAAAAGATGCAAATCAAGGTCATCTTGTTTTCGGTTATCCTATAGATGAGGTTAAACAGTTCTTTGGGTATGGAAAGAACGCAATTTTAGCTAAAGTTAAAGAGGCACTTGTTGCTTATCACGTAAGCGACTATGAAACACAAGCCATTTTCGATAATCGTGAAGTCGAAATTATTTACCCTCTAGACGAAGATGATGGTGATTTAGTTATTCTTGATAAAGAAGAAAACGAAGTGGGAAGGTGTCCTATTAACGAAGTTTGCTTAGATAAACTCACCGGCATTATTGAAAAAGAGAAATTAAATTTCCGTAAGAAAGTAAAAGCTAAATACCAAATTTTTGCTCGGGAAGCGCCTAAGTGGAACGAACAAAAAGTGGAGCATATACTTAAAAGTAAATCACCTATTACCCCAAGTGAGAAAGCTGAATTGTTTAAGGCTATCGATTATTGGGAATATATCAATGACATATCGGATGAGCAGTGGGACGATGATGTATTACAAAATGTAACTAAGGAACTCACTAGGATTGGGGAAAGGTTAGAAGTTAAACCTGAAAAGCCTAAGGGAAAGTTGAGATCACTGTGAAACTTATACTAGCAAAAGAATTTGGTATTGCGCTTGAAGCTGACGCGGAGCCTGAAAAGTATCCCTATTTTCACGTCACCAATTTCACCGAGGTTCCCAACAAGCCAAATATTTATCTGGGTATAAAAGGTGAAAAATACAGTAAGGACTCCTATGAATGGGACAGCAAGAAGTATTTTTGGAGCGCACAACTAAAGCCGAATATTAAGCTGTATAAACCAGAGGAGAAATGGAATTTAAGTGAATTTTCCGCTACGGCATCTGCAATAGGATTCAATGAGGATTTTCTAAAATCCTCTACGGATTCAGATATATCATTCTACAGAGAGTTAATACAGGAAAATGGTAAGTTCGAGGATTTAGATGATCTAGTAGACCAAAGACCGCAGTACGGCTTTCATATTCTTAAAGCATTTTCGGAGAAGGATTTATTTAGCTACTTACAGCATAAAGGCTACCAGGGTATTTACGATAAACAAGGTAAGTATCTCTACGAAGCAGCGGATCTCACGGATGAACCGCAGATTATGATTTTCAATCCCGCAGACATTATATGGGGTAAACGTTCGGATAACGAAGACTTTCACAAGTTAAGTGCGTTAGCAACTTCAGAAATTAGTTGGAAGGAAGTTTGGGAAAATTCTAAAAAGCACCACACAGGAGAAATTAGTACACCCGCTATACCTGAAATGAAAAGACGCATGCAAGGATTGGTATTCACAAAAGAGAATATCCCTGTAGCAGAAATCTATTCTGGATCTTGGACACCCGAGCAACCGATGCAAGAAAAGGAAGATGAAAAATGGGCACAAAATAAATATAGTAAATTAAAGACTCAAGCTCCACCTATTGCTGTGGAAAGAACAGATAAGGGTTATAATCTTATAGATGGTACGCATCGCAGTAGAGCAGCTTATTTACGTCAAGAGAAAAATATCCTAGCTTATGTGGGGATAAAAAAAATTCCGGGCAAGGAAGCTGAAGCGGAGCAATTCGACGATGCACAAATCCCTCTCAGGACGACGTATCCGCACCTAGAAGAGCCTGCGCCGAAAACCGATGGTACCTACCCTACACGCTACAACGTCGATAAGATGCTGTTTCAGGCGTCTTCAGACTTGCCTTTCAAGCCCACTGCCAAGGAAGTGTTAGAGGTAGCTAATTACGTACATAGTCCTATCCTTAAGGAGCAGCTTACCGCCATGGTGTTTGAGGATTCCGATTGGCTTGGCGAGGTGTGTTTAGCGGTAGCGGCTCAAGACGAGTTTCCTAAAGCAGGTACTACCGTAGATGGCAGAAAGGTAGGAAGCACCATTTCCAATCTAGGATCAATTTCTTCCACGCTTACTGCTTGGGAAGAATTACCTGGAATTAGAGAAATTTCCATGTCTGACTGGGAAGCTGATCCACATAAACTTTTCTATTCAAAAAACGATATTGATCGCTGTAAGAAGTTAGCTGCTGAGATTGAGCACTCTAAGCGTATAGATCCTTTAATTGTGGTTATTCCATCAGATAAGGACAAAGATGGTGTGTATGTCCTAGAAGGTGGTCATAGGCTAGGAGCCTTACATATCCTTAAGGCGAAGAGTTTCCCTGCACTAGTGGTTATTGATACCGAAGATAGAGCAGTAGAAGCCAAAGCAAGTTTTAAAGGCTTAGAGGCTGAGGCAGCTAAGTGTGAAACTTTTGAAGAATTCAAAAAAGCATTTTCAGTGGATATTAAGCACGGTCTTTATTGGCATGTCACTGCCGATCCTGATTTTAAAATAGACCCGTCTAAGGGACCTAGGGATATGAGTAGCATGTCTAACGGAAAACCCAAGCTTGGAAAATTAATGGTTACGTCCCATTTAGAACATTGGACTGATTATTATGGTAAAGATAGACCTTATGCGGCAGAGATAGATATGTCCGAAGTCGATCCAAAGGATTACCAGCAAGTAGCTCGGGGATTTGGTAATGAGTTTTGGGTGGAAAATCCTGCTAAAGCTAAAGTAGTAAAAGTATATAAAGTACAACAAGCATTAAGAAGAAATGCTCAGTATAGAAGTAAACTACCTAATAGCGATAAGGATCTACGTCAAATATTTGATAAGGTGCATGTTGAAGTGGTAGGTAAAGGGGTTGTTGCGGATGCTTCTTATGGATTGCCATATGAAGATCAAATGCTTGCATTCTTTCCTGAAGAGATCGAGCCAGCAGATTTCGTTGACGCCCTTGGTTCCCTTGAGATTGATGAGGATTATTCCAATCCAAAATTGTTAGAAAGTGTAAAAAATGCTAAAATTGTAATCGTAAAAATGGAAGATCTAGATAAATACAAATTCTGGAGTCACGGATTATCGTTTAAAAAAGATCCACCGGGTCATACAAACACTAATCCGAGCGAATCTGGTCCTGCTATAGTTTTTAAAGCACAAAACAACTATTATGTTTTAGATGGTCAACACCGCATTGCTCAAGCAGTAGAGGATGGGCATTCTTTTAAAATGTTCGTTGTACCAACAGAATGGCTTTCGGAAGAATTAAAAAGTACACGAAAGCGTTGGCAATTACCGACCGAAAGTCAGGTGGTCACGGCAGATTTTCCCGCCATAAAACCTGGGATGCTACTATATCACGGTACGAGTCAAGAAGGAGCCGAGAGTATCCGTAAAACGGGTATAGACATGCGCAAATCCCACAAGGGTTACTTCGGTCAAGGCTTCTATACTGCCGTGGATGAGGATCTAGCTAAAAGCAATTACGCAGATTTCTCTGGAGATGAGGAAGGCGGGGCGGTTTTAACTTTCAAATTAAAGCCTGGCTTTAGAGTACTAGATATGCGTAACGACGCGGATTATGCGTTTTGGACATCTAGTGGTTTAGATAAAAAAATAAGCTTAGACGGATTTGCGGAAATGGCGGTCAAGAAGGGTGTGGACGGCTTATTCGATCGGTCTTTTGAAGGTGTGGTTATTTACAATCCTAAAGCGGTAGAGCTAGTCAAATGAAATTAGTATACGACAAAAATTATTGGGATAACTATTACGATGGCACTTACGAGAACACCTTTCAATACGGGTTTCCTTTAGATCGTATTTTGTCAACTTGTTGGGACAAGGTGTTTAAAGAGCGTCCTAATAGTTTTGCTGATATAGGATCAGGTCCAGGGCATACGCTTATTGTGGCAGAGCGGTTAATGCCTAATGCAGAGATCTACGGCGTGGAGGCACAAGCACTTCCTGACATAGTTCATAAAGGGGTAGTGATTGCAGACTTCCTAGAAGTATCAAAGACATTGAAGCCAGTTGATTTTTTATACTGCGCTTGTAGCATGTACATAGATTGGGAGCGTCAAGAATTTTTCTTATCAGAGGTTTTACGCCTAGCTAAGAAAGCTGTTTGTTTTGCCAATGTATACCTTACCGATGGAGAAGGTATTCCAGAAGATAGTTTGAGAAAAGTGATCTACAAAGACAGAGACTCTTTTGCACAGGCGATACCTTGGAAGCGTATTTCTGGGAAATATGATTTCTTTTGTAGACAATAGATTCTAATCCCTATTAGAATAGATATAATTTCTATATAGGGAGTTTGATGACACTGTACGATGCACGTAAACTAGATAAATTATCTCCTGAGCAAAAGGCTCAGTATGAGCAATTTCTAAATGCTTATCCTCATTTAGCATCAAAGATGGACACTTCTAGACAGCTTAATACGCCGCTTGTGCAGGCGGTTAAGGCGGGCGAAGTTCCTAGCGATGAGGAGGGTTTAGATTTAGAGGGTATTGAGTTAAAGCAGCGAGAGATTGATTTTGCTCCTGTGAAGCCTAAACCTATAGGTGAGATGCGTATAGATGGTGCCACTAGTAAGCAGTCTTTAGATCAGGAGGCTAAGCTTAAGGAGGAGCGTCAGCGGCAGAAGATGCTAAGGAGGCAAGCCGAGGATGAGGAGGAGATAGCTAGGGAGCGCTATGGGGAGGAGGCACCTGTCCAGAAGAAAGCGGCATCAAAAGCTCCGCCTAAATTTTCCCCGGCAGGGAAGAAGCATCCTGTGCTGCAACGGTTGCGTGCATCTTTGGGGTTAGATGATCTAGAGCATTCGCAGTCTATTACGCTTCAGGGTATTAAGTATACGTGTAAGCGTCTTACTCGTGAGGAGATTGCAAAGGTGATCTCTATTGCTACATTTCACAATGCAGACGAGGCGAATGTTAGGGCGTACATGGAGACGGCTATCATTGCGTATTCGGTCAAGAGTATTGACGACACTGAGGTAGCGGATGTTTTTGAAGTTCCTTTTCATACAATGAAAATGTCTACGGGTAGGGATACACCACTAAATAGTAAAGAGCGCCAAGACAAGGGTGCTCAGATGTTCTTTGAGTTTCTAGTAAATTCTCCTACAGAGGTTACGGAAACGCTGGTGACATTTTATGAACAGAATTTCCCTCCTGTCAGTATGGTGGACGGGGAATCTACGTTAGCGCTGTGTCCTACGGCTAATTGCGGTTATAAGGCAATTATTGCGTTAGGTGCGGAGCGTTTTTGTCCGCATCATGGTAAACCTCTTAGATCAGAAGAGACGTTACCAAACCCTTCCTAGGCGATCCGTTAGAAGTTTACGAGCATGATCCCGCAGTGGCTCGCCTATTATTGGTCATGGCGCATTGGCGTTTAACGCCGTTGCAGATGAAAGACTTATCGCCTCAGGAACTTGAGGCGATGGAATTCTCTTTTCTTCTTTTAGAAAGAAGGAATGCCGAGACCTTAGATAATTTAATTGGTGGAATGCTAGGTACTACTTGGGATGCCGCAGCCTTAATGGGTGGCGACAAGGACAGCAAGGGCAGTGGCGGTAAGAAATTCACTTGGGAGTTTAGGACTAAAAAACCTAAAGTGAACCTACCTCTCGCGCTTGCATTGACACAAAATCCTAAATTTATGGAGCATTTGAAGAAACTTGCCTCCTCGGCTGTCAATACGGCAAGGGAAGAGCCTAGTATGGTGGATGCGCCTAAGTGGCTAGATAGGAAGAAAGAAGAGATCGTTGACTTGTCGTATGCGCCTAAAGCGGAATTCTTGAAAATAGCAGGAAGGTTTGTCTAGTTGAGATTCAATAGCTTTAAGGACACTCTCAAGGACGCACATGGCTAACGATACAGCTTCCACAGCAAATGCGGCTGCCTTACAGCAAGCGGCACAGCTTCAAACTCAGATAAGCAACGCCAATAAAGATGCTATCAATAGTACCGTTAAGCTTACTCAAAAAGCTACCCTTGCTACTAACGCCACTAATAAGTGGGGGCAAAGTGTTGCAAAGACAGCAAGAAATCTTAAGACATTAACGGCTAATGAAGATGCTGCTAACACCTCTTTAGAGAAGATGGACAAGCTATATGGATCGGTTACCGATCAGATTGTCACTTTTGCTTTAAAGGGTAAGCAAGCTAATTTAGGCATGGCGGTCGAAACTAAGAAACTTATTGAGACGCAGCAAGGGTTAGCTAAATCAGTTATCGATACTAGTAGGCAGCTAGAAGGTCAAATAGGCAAGTATAAAGAAATAGCCGCTCAGTATGTGGATAATCACAAAAAATTAGACGCCCTAAATAAGAAAAAGGAAAAGGGATTACAGCTTAGCGAAGAGGAAGACAAGGCGTTTAAAGTCGCGCTTACTGATAAGAAAAAACTAGGAGAAGCTCTTAAGGACCAAAAAGAACAAGTTGAAATAAGTGCTGGAACGTTACATAAACAGAACCTTGAGATGGTTAAGGGACATAATGCCACACTTTCTGGCATAAAAGATATGCGTGCGGCTAATCGTGAAGCAATGCATCTACAGGGAGGTTTTAAGTCTTTAGGAGCCTCAATACAAGAGGCATTTGATAATAAGTTATTTAAATGGGCAGATAGCAAAGCATGGATGGTTACCGCAGCGTTAGCTGTGGAAGCATTTAACAAAGCTTTTAGTCTTACTGCTAAGATGTACAACGATAATATGTCTCTTGCTAGACAATACAACATACAATCCAAAGATGGTATGTTGACTTTAGCTGAGGCGGCAAAAATTGCTGAGGAGCAATCTTTTTCGGCGGTAAAAACTGCGGCACGTTTAGGCATTGAATTAGAAAAGGTCCAGGAAATAGGGGATCAGATTGCACATCAAAAGTTGGGTGTCATTAGCAATCAGACTATTCAGGAAACGACAAAAAACGTTAACATGCTCCGCGATGTAGTCGCAGAGTTTGCTCAAAGTGCTGGCATAGATAGTGCGACGGCAGTGGACATGTTAAGGCAACGTACAGAAGATATGGGAAAGTCTGCTTCTCAAGCTGCCGCAGATTTGCGCCAAATGACCACAGTACTTACCCAAATGCAAGGTAGTGTCGAAGGAGATGCTATCGGTATGCAGGATATGGTCAAATTGATTGACCAAGCCTCCCAAAACAGTGGCGGCTTTATAGTCGATACTCGTCTTATGACGCAAGCTATGCGGGCAGCCGCTAATGAAGCAGAACGCTTAGGCGCAAGTAAGAAGATGGCAATGAAGTCGGCTGAAGCCATGGGAAAAGTAGTCGGCGGCGAAGGGGGAGAAGCTGGCGGCGGTAAAGGGTTAATGAGTCTGTTAGCTGGCATGGATCTCGCCAAGGACATCGCAAAAGCAGACAAAAATAAGATGGCAGAAATTACGAAAGGATTGACGGCAGGGCAGAAAGAATTTGTCAACACGATTAAGAAAAAACTAGATAGTGGTGAAATTGATCAGTTTCAAGCATCTTCTCTTATCGAAGAAAACATGCAAGCCACAGATGCTATGGTGCAGAAGAAATTTGAGCACATGACTAGCATCCTAGGAAAAGGTCCTGAAAAGTACAGACTCATAGCACATGAATACGGCATTACCAATACAGCCGCAATGCATATGTATGACACACAGAAAAAAGGATTAGACGACCAGAAGCAAGCAAATGACTGGTTAGCAAAGAACAGAGAGATAGAAATATCTAAAACACAAGCCGACTTAGCCGCTACTGGTAAAACGGCAGAGGAAAAAAAGAAGCTTACCGAGAAGCTTAAAAAACTCCAGGAAGAGGATCCATCCATTCACATCGGGGATTTCCTAGAAGGAAATCTCACAATGCTAGAAGAGATAGTTGACAAGAATAAGGACTATAATAAGCAGGTAGAAGCTTTACAAAAGAAGATGGGTATTAGTGCAGAACAAGCCGGACAAGTTCTATCTATTAATGCCGATAAATCTAAGGGTGAAGGACAGAAAAAGGCAGAGGAACAGAAGCTTTTTTCTAAATGGTTTGACCCCGCAGAAAAAGCCAAAGATACAGCCTTACAAATAAAAGGCATGAAGAACGACGACAAGATCTCTGGCATCTTAAGCAAGAGCTATAATGTTGGAGAGAAAAATGTCCTTGCCCAAAATAAGGTTAAAGAGCTTGCCGAAAAGGCTAGTAAAGGGGAGGACATAACAGAAGGATTAGAAGAGCTTGGTAAACTCTCTAGTAAGCAAATTACTAATCAAGAAGCGTTAGCCAACGAACAAATCTCTGTAGCTAAACAGATTTTAAACGCAATCATAAACAAGGGTGGCGTTGTTGGAAACACGGCAGCACATTTTGCAGGTGATGGACCGCTTAAAGAGATAGCAAAATTTGCAGCTTATTCTGCTGCGACGTTAGGGCTTTTGAAAGTTGGGAAAAAATTACCCTCTACCATGTTGCAATTAGGTAAGAAGATGGTGGGTAAAGGGGGAGATAAAACATCTAGCCTCGCACAAGGCGAACATATAGCGGAGGAATTAGGAGGGTTAGGCAAATTTAAATTAGGAGACGCCACTAAAGATACTGAAAGGGTGGTGACAGAGTTAAGTAAGAATTCCTCATTTATGAAAAAAATGTGGACTAAAACCGCAGAAATCGCGGCTAAAACTAAAGGTAAAAAAGGCATCGCTGGGGCGGCTATTCTAGGACTTGGGTTAGCTACAGCGGCTTTTAGTGGTGAATCTAAAGCGGCGGAAGCTGAAGAAGGGCAGCCAAAGGAAAAGGAGAAGGAGCATCCAACTAGTGCTACCACTGATACGCTTAAAACAGCTTCTACTGCCGGGGTTTTCGGACATGTCGGTTTACAGGCAGCAGGCAAATTCGGAGTGAAGGGTGCCGCCAAGCTCGGCGCTAAAACAATAGGTAAGAGTATTCCGTTATTAGGAACTATTGTCGGCGCTATTTCTACAGCTAGCCAAATCTCAGATATGTATGATAAATACAAATCTGGTAAATCTTTAGGCAAAGGTGACTACCTACGTCTTACTACGGAAGTAGCCTCTATGATCCCCCTAATCGGTACCGCCGCTGCCTTAGGCGGTGCTGCAATGGATATTACAGGAGGCTATGACAAACTTAACGAGATTGACGATAAGAAGACTTCTACGGCATCGCAATTAGCCGAAAAGGAAAGCCCTACTAGCACAGACACAGATGTTCCTAAAAATATTGCTGATATGGCTGCTAGTTTAAACACTTTAGTTAAGCATGCGGAAGAAGACAGAAATAATAGGATACTAGGTAAATCTTTACCGGCAGGAGGATCTTTTAATACTTCCGCTAACGCGATGGCAGTAGCTCCACTTGGAGGGGAAACTAGTAAAGGGATAGACGAAACTAAAGGCACAAGACCTACACTAGACTCGCGTAGAGGAAACCAGCAAGCATCTGCACAAGTAGATACCTCTACATATAATGAAGCCGAAGATTCAATAATGGTAAAATGGCTAGGTATGGGTGAACTACTAGGCATGTTTAAACGTAAAGAAGCAACATCGAGAGGAACTTGATATGAGAAGTGTTCTATTATCCAAAGCGTTATCTTCTGGAAAAGTATTTGTCCGCACAGGGCGCAATGTCACAGGACAAGTCCATTTGAAGTTTAGAAATCCAGAGGTAAAAGACAAAATTATTTCTGCCTTCCCCCTGAAAGATCAAATGAAGGAAGAAAGCTTCTTAAATTTGTCCGCATCATACTCAGCAGATCAATTGAAAAATTCTAATCTTGAAGATATGATTGTCTCTAGAATGCTTGAATTGAAATCTGCTTAAATAGATGCCTGTTTTTCTAAAAGATGCCAGTGGTCTCGACACCTTTGCTTGCGACTGCTGTGGAAAAGTATTCCCTAGAATTTCCATGCACGAGCATCACAAAATAAAAAAAGCACAAGGAGGGCAAGATACTCGTGCAAATATTGCTATCCTTGATGCCCATTGTCATCATGCGCTTCACCAAATAGAAGCCTCCATTAGGAACGATAAAAAGCGCCTCCTTGTCCCCGATCTTCTAAAGAAACTCTATCCCGATAACCAAAAAGCTAGGGAGAACTGCTTATATCTAGCCATGACCGCTATGCTTGGCGTGGATAAAGAAAATCCAGAAAATAAACAAGCATCTTCTTCCCCCGACTTCTCTATGTTCGATACCGAAGAACTTGTCCACCTCACCCCACCCGCAGTACCCCCACATATTAGAGACCTAGTAAATAGAGTGGTGCGGGATATGCGAAGCCCAAAAGGTAAACCCATAGGTGTCAGTAGATATCTACGCTTTCTTGTAGAAAAAGATCTAAGACAAAGAGGGTATAGACTAACACCGGCATCTAAAAATAAAGTACCCCCGCCAGATTGATTTGTGGTAGTATCTAAGCATGAATATAGACGAAGCTTTTGATATCCTAAATTACACGCCTAGGCGTCGTGAAAAAATAAAATCACTGTACAACCTACCACACCGCAAATATCATAATTTGCAGCATATAAATAATATGCTTAGATGGGTGGACAAAGACCACTCTAGACTATCAGTCCTACTTGAGTGCATCATCTACCATGATCTGCAATATAGTAGAAAAATGTGTCCACCAGGCATCAATGAAGCCATGTCCATCTCGCTTTATATGATCAATAAACTAAAGATACATTTTGAGTCCGACTCGTCTCTTTTAGAGTCTAGGATTGATTTAGATATCGTCTCGGTTACCGAAGCTATAAATGCCACCGGGCATCATGATAAAGATCAGGAGAATATTTCTAAGCTCACACAACTAGTCTTAGACTTAGATCTGCAAAGCTTCGCGCAATCTAGAGAAGAGTTTTTGCAAGACAGTGAAAATGTGCGATTAGAACTAGCAGATGTGTACGGAGAAAAAGCCTTTCTTAAAGGTCATATCAAGTTTCTTAAAACGCTTCTTAAAAGAAAACGCATCTATTATGTAAAGACAGAGTGGGAAAAGACAGCTAGGGAAAACCTAGCTTGGCGGATCTCAGAATTATCCAAAAAAAAATCTTGACTCCGGCGAAAGTGGTGCTAAGATTAAAAGAGTAGGGAAAATCCCTCATAGAGTATTTTGGAGTTAGAAAATGTTCGTTCAGCAAAATAACCAAGCAAATCATGGAGCCGGTAATGGCTCTAGGGGTATTGGTTTAAGCTGAAAGAACAGTCTTAAGAAGAAACCAAAACCCCGCCGATGAAGCGGGGTTTTTTAGTTTCTAAGTGTGCTAGGAGTGTACTTATTCCCCGGTGGCAGATTTGGCAATGCACTTGACTGTTAATCAAGAAAATGTCCGTTCGAGTCGGACCTGGGGAGCCATCTTAACAGCCACATGGTGGATGTAGATCAAGAGGAAGATCACCGCCCTGTGAAGGCGGCATAATGCGGTTTCGAGTACCGTCATTCACCCCACTAAAGGAAAGGAGAAAAGTCTAAAGGTTCGTAATGGGGGTATCGCATAGCGGCAATTGCACTTGGTTTGCAACCAAGTTTTTCGTGGGTTCGAGTCCCACTACTTCCACCAATGCCGATAAAGTGTTACGGTAGCATGGCACACTGCCAGTGTGCGGGAGGGAGTTCAATTCTCCCTATCGGCTCCACAAGGTTGCGGATGAAGCTAAACTGGTCTAGCGTCAGCCTTCCAAGCTGAAGAAAGTGGGTTCGAGTCCCATCATCCGCTCCAATATTTAAAAGGATTTGTATGTTAAAATATTCGAGGTTTCTTCAACAATAGGACATTGCGACAGTGAGGCTACACCTTGATTTTTTATCGGGATGTGGTCGAGCGGCTTAAGGCACCAGACTTTGACTCTGGCAAGAGGCGGAAGCTTCTTCGTGGGTTCAAATCCCACCATCCCAGCCACATAATCACCTGTTCTCATGCGCTTCATAGATTAATTATTTAATAATTATTTAATAATTAAGAAGGGCAAATGATGGCTCAGGTGATTTGTTATTATCTCACTCAATTCCATGAAGTACCTGAAAATAATGAGTGGTGGGGCGAGGGTTTCACCGAGTGGACGAATGTTAAAAAAGCCACTCCTATTTTTGAGGGGCATTACCAGCCACACATTCCACGCGATGGCTACTACGATTTGATGAATCCTCAGACTTTTCGTCATCAAATTGACTTAGCAAAGCAGTATGGTATTGGAGGGTTTTGTTTCTACTACTATTGGTTTAATGGGCGCAAACTACTTGACAAGCCATTAGAGATGTTCTTAAGAGATAGTTCTCTAGACATGCCATTTTGTTTAATGTGGGCTAATGAAACGTGGAGTAGGCGGTGGGATGGGTCGGAAAATGAGATATTGGTGCAGCAGAGGCATAACGCTGAAGACGACATTGCCTTTATAGCGTCATTGAAACCTTATCTGTTAGACCCACGGTATATTCGCATTGAGGGTAAACCTCTTATTAGCGTATATCGCCTAGACCTTTTTCAAGATATCGCAGCTACAGTTATGCGTTGGCGGGAGTGGTGTAGAGAGAATGGAATAGGGGAGTTATATGTGGTAAATACTCTTACACGAGGGTCACAGGATCACACTTCGTTTGATTGCGCTCTTGAATTTCCCCCTCATGGTGTGCAAAGCAACGACCTCTTCGTTGACCCAGCGCCTACCCCAGTCCAAAATTTCAGTGGTAAAATTTATAACTATAAGGGACTAGTCTGCGGAGACAAACCGTTTAAGGTCTTCAAATGTGTTTGCCCATCGTGGGACAACACACCGAGACGGGGAAAAGCTGCACACATTTTTTATGGATCAACACCTGAGATGTATCGAGAGAGGTTGTTGGCTTCATTTAAAAAAAGCCATCATAATACAGTATTTATAAATGCGTGGAATGAGTGGGGAGAGGGCGCACATTTAGAGCCGGATATAAAGTTTGGCGATGCCTATTTACGAGCGACAAAAGAAGCCTTAATAGAGGCAAACCAAACCGGAAGCAGCAAAACAGAAGTAAGTTACGAGACTACTAAATTAGCCGTAGTCATTCATGCGTATTACCCAGATATTTTGAGAGAAATCCTAGCTGAGGTGTTAAAATGTTATTCTTCTAAAGAAATTGATTTATTTATCACCACCACCAAAGATAAACATTATGATGTTGCTGCCGTTGTGGGAGAGTTTTCAACTACAGCTACCATAGACAGCTATGATAACAGGGGTAAGGATATATTACCTTTTATTACGACGGTGAAAACTAGAATACTAGGTAAATACTCACATTTTTTAAAGCTACATACAAAGTTAAATAAGCAATGGCGAACTGATTTACTTACTACGCTCCTTAACCCATCCATAGTAACAAAGTTGAAAGAAGATTTTACGATTGGTCTTGTGGGTCCTAAGGGACATCTATTACCACTGCACTATACTTTGCCTCAAACTAAACCTAGGGTCACCGAATTTGCTAATCGTATAGGTTCAAATGGAACAGATGTTTTTATTGCTGGGTCAATGTTTTATGGGAGAGTCGATATACTCCACATCTTATTAGATGTCCTATCTAATTATAATTTTGAAGATGAGGGTGGTCAGAGATGTGGTACGTTAGCACATGTAATAGAGCGATCCTTTGTTATGGCGGCTCATAAGTGTAAGACGAAGTTAATCGACACAGATGGTACCGTAATAACACGCATAGACGATGGCACACCGAGTTGTGTTCAAGGTCAACCTCCAATAGTTTTGGGAGAAAAGGCTTGGCTGGAATTTTGGGGTCTAAAAGCTTAGGTATGAACACGCACTATAAAAATTTAACCGAAGCCGAGACCCTACTATTTATGACACCTTGGGACTGGCCACTTTCACTATTTGTTGACATAGTAGGTCGTTTAAAAGACTACTGCCAAAAAATAGTAATCTTAACTACTCCGGAGTTGGTAACGAGCATGAATATCTCCTCGTATTCTAACGTTGTAGTTGAAACCATAGACTCCCCTTGGTTCTATTTGTCAGATAATACATTGAACCCTTTATGTGATAAATATAATTTTACGGGAGTCGTGTTTTGGAATGAGGATGTTTATTTAAACGACTTTTTCAGCTCTAGAGGAATTCCGGTAATATGCCAAGATGTCCTGAGTTGTAGGCTTGACAGGACTCACAAAGATTTCACCTCCATGTGGATGTATAGGAAACCAAGTTGGTATCTTTTCAACTTTGGGGGTTTCCATACAACCAGCAACCTTCCCCGCATATACCAACAGCGCAAAGACACACTTCAGTTAGATCTGCCGTGGTTAGCATCTCTTAAGGATGCCGCACAGGGCAATATTATATATAGCAAAGATGAGATTTTTGAACGCTATGGTTTAGACAAGACAAAGAGATTAGTTTTCGTTCCTCTTCAAGTTCTGACCCATCTGGTCAGACAGGACATTCCCGGTTTCGGCTCAACATTTGAAGAGACGAAGTGCTTCCAACAATGGTGTACACGAGTTATTGATAGTAGCAAATATGAGGTTATTTATAAAAGACACCCCAAAGCACCAGACGATGAAGAGATACTAGAAGGTACCCTTACCTTAGGCCGAGATGTGAACGGCTTTGATTTAATGAATGCTGCGGATTACGTTATTACCGTAAGCTGCACCGCTGGATTTGAGGCACTTTGTTTAGGTAAAAAAGTTATAGTCTTGGGTAAAACCTACTACTCTGCTGCGGATATAGTTTATACCAAACCGCCAACTTCACTGGAGGAAACAGCAGAGTTTTTCTCAAGAGAACACTGGAGTGAGGATGTAGATAAATTTCTTACGCTTATAAAAGAATTTACTCTAACTGAAGAACAACATAAAGATCCCCAAACCTATTTACGTCTATTTAAATGTTTACCCTAAATTATTTAACTCACTTATGTGGCAGGACATCATGGCTCCTAATTTAATTGCTTTCGTCCCTGTGCGTGGTGGAAGCAAGTCGATACCATTGAAAAACATAAAGGATTTCTGCGGGAAGCCACTAGTATATTGGAACCTACGGGCGTTGTCGGCAGTCGAAAGCATCAATAAGATATATGTAGCGACGGATAACCTGGATATCAAAGATGTAGTTAGCAACTTTGCTTTTGGCAAAGTTAAGATTTACGACCGAGATCCCAAAAATGCAGAGGATGCATCAACGACAGAAAGTGTTATCTTGGAGTTTATAGAGAAACAACACATCTCTGATGAGACGATCTTTTTATTATCTCAAGCAACTTGCCCTTTGACCAGGACGGAAGACTACGAGGGGGGAATTCTCCGATATTTGAACAGCGGGGGAAAATCTTCTGTCTTGTCCTGCTCAAGAGTAAAGAGATTTTTTTGGGGTGACGCTGGTTCTCCCATAAACTATGACTACCTAAATAGACCACGACGCCAAGACTTCGCAGGGACGCTTATGGAAAACGGAGCATTTTACGTCAATTCCGTGAAGAATATTAGAATATTTAAAAATAGGTTATCAACTAAGGTTGAAATTTTCGAGATGCCAGAATATACGGCTATTGACATTGATGAACCGGAGGATTGGTACATGGCGGAGGCGGCTATGAAAAAACATTATCACGGAGAATCAACATGAACGTTAAACTAATAGCGGAGATCGGGTGCAATCACAAGGGTGAGCTTAAAATAGCCAAAGAGATGATTGAAGTGGCTAGCCACATTGTTAAAGCAGACGTTGTAAAATTCCAAAAACGTTGCATTAGAGAGCTTCTTACGGAGGAAGAGTACAACGCTCCACACCCTAATGGGTATAATAGCTATGGGGCAAGCTATGGCGAACACAGGGAACGGTTAGAGTTCACTATCGAAGAACATGCACAGCTAAAGCGTTGGTGTGATGAGGCTCACATAGAGTACTCCACTTCGGTGTGGGACGTAACGTCAGCAAAGGAAATAATAACATTACAACCAAAAATGATCAAAGTGCCGTCAGCGTGTAACCTAAACAAGCCTCTGTTGATGGAACTAATCACGGGTTTTACAGGTGAGATACATTTGTCTCTGGGAATGACTGAAGAGGATGAAATCGAAAAAATTGTTTCACTTTTTGAGGTCAATAAACGACATCAAGATTTAGTAATATATTCATGCACTTCTGGGTACCCCGTCGCCTTTGAAGATGTATGCTTGCTTGAGATCCCTAACCTGATTACCAAGTACCAAGGTAGGGTAAAAGCTGTAGGATTTAGCGGGCACCACCTAGGAATTGCCGCCGATATTGCCGCCCTTACCCTAGGCGCTACATACATCGAACGGCATTTCACACTAGATCGCACTTGGCGGGGCACAGACCATTCGGCATCCTTGGAGCCAGATGGTTTTCGCACGTTATGCCGCGATGCTAGGAGCGTTTTGAAGACGTTAAAATATAAAGGTGAAGAAAAGATGGAAGTAGAAAGGATTACGTTTAAGAAGCTAAAAGAGGGGCAAATCAGGTGGTAGAAGGGAGAATGGTGGACCCACAGGGACTCGAACCCCGAACCAACAAATTATGAGTTTGCTGCTCTAACCATTGAGCTATGGGTCCAATAGATATCTAACCGTTACTAGCGGAAACGAAACCTGTCAAGGTTCATATTCGGGCTAGATTTACTCGGCGTATATACATCTTTTAATGATGTCACATTTGTCGTAAAAATGCAAGAAATTTAATTTCGCTGTGCTAGGGTTCGATCTTGCCTTGCAGTCTTTTCGCAGGTTAATATTTCCCTTTTCTATAGGGAAATACACATGGCGCGTCGTCCGAACAAGCATTCACCGGAAGTGATCCAAGCGGTTGTGGATAAGTTGTATCCTAAGTGCCTAGCTTGGCTTAAAGCGTTGGGTGATGATTGTAATGAGGAGAGTGCGAAAGAAGAGCTAACTGAAGCTTTGAATAATGGCTTTGATTGGGACGGGTATGCTCTTGCTCAAAGGTTAGATGATTGGAGTCCCGATGCCGGTCTTGTAGAGATTTTAGACGAGGCTTCCTATCTCAGCTTTAAGCCGCTTAAAAATTTAGAGAGGGAGTACGCCAAAACTCTCATGCCTAAATACAAGGTGGGTGATACGATTAAGCTTCCTAGGGAAGGAGTAGAAGGTGAAATCACTAGTATTGAAAGTAGTGGGCACTACCATATATACAGCCCCGACTTAGGGCATATCCGACCTGGAGAAGGTTCAGGTACCTTGGCTGTAGTTTATAGATGGGAAGATCTTGACGTTGACAAGGCTAATACTTGATTCATGTCCTCGTTGTGGAAGTGTGGAGGGGACTAAAAGAATCCTGATAAAAGGGTTCTGGTATTGTTGCAATACCATTGTCGGTCCTCCTATGCTTTTTAAAGAGTTGGCTGAGCCTATTTCATCTAGGGGGCGTCGATGACTGTCCTTACTAGGTGCTTAGCAGTAAGATTATGTACATGTTTAAAAAACAAGTACATAATAAATATGATGTAGTCGCTCGTGTTTCTCGTTACCATCAACATCTAGGTATTACTTATCTCTACCCTGCTAGAGGGGGAGCTTCTATAGCCATTGCTCCTAAGAAGGATGGTACTTACTGGGTACTACTTTTTAAAGCAAACAAGGTCATCTCGGCTCAAGTGTTACACCATTTAGAGGCGGGCTTAGATGCCCAGAAAATGATTGTGTTACTTCTGCGCTATGCGGGTGAAAAAGGGTTTCTTAAGAAAAACCTACCCTCAGTGACTCCTAAAGAGCTATCTACTTTACTTCTTAAAAAAGAAGGCTTGAGTCTTTCTACTTTTCAAAAGCTTTTTCCCGAGTTGAAAGATGCCTCGGTAGAAGATGCAGTAGATGTGGAAGGGATGAAAATCCTGCACGTAGATAGTGTAAAGCACAGCAGCATCGTATTAGCAGGTATAAAGAAAGCTGCTGCTATTGTAAGAGCCGCAGGTTTTGGGCATCTCATTTACGGGGAAGTTTTCTTAATTGGTAGTGCGATGAAGAGTACGGTGAAGGCGGATTACAATGTAGATACTGATCAAGTGCGTTTTAAAGGCGATCAAAGTGAGCCGCAAATTATCAGTAGTTTTATTCACGAACTTGGACATAGGCAATATTATAAATTCAAAGTGGATCAAGCTGCCAACAACGCAAAATATAATGAAGTGGTGGATAAGCGTGAACGTCTTAAAGTAGGGGATATAGTCAAGAGTCCTACAGACGGAAAAGAATACACCATTCTTGCGCCGGAATACAGTCGAGGAAAATGGAAATATAAAGTTAGTTTTGACGACAACGGTAAGACAGGTAAAGGTACAGGTGGCGAGTTTATAGAGTACTGGGAAAAAGTGGGTGGAGATAAAGCTAATAGAGATGTTTTCGATGTTTCAGATTATGCGAAAACAAGGAACACCGAATACTGGGCAGAAGTATTCTCAGTAGCTTTGACTACAAAAAACCCTGAGCTACTAGCTTGGGTTAAAAAGGTTACAAAGTAAGGAAAAACTATGTTTAAGGATAGGGTTCAGGCGAAATATATCATAAGTTCCAACCTCCCTAGCCTAAAGCATGTCGAGAGACTCGCACCAGACATGGCGAAAGCCGCTCAAAAAGTCTACGACGATTGGGCGCTTGATGACGAAGGCTATGATCACGAGGTGGGGTCTGGAGGTATCTGTCACCTTATCGCAGACCAGATCTTAGACGTGCTTTATAAGCACCACGTAGATACCCGCATGACTACGATAAGTAGCAACTACGAGGTCCACGTCTACTGCATCATCCAATTGGAAGAAGGCGTCGTCACTATCGACGTTCCGCATAGTTTGTATGAGACAGGGGGCGGCTATTCATGGAAGAAAATCGAAGGCGTCAAGTTTGATAAGTCGGACATCATTTTTGATGTGATTGACGCAGATCCCAACTCCTTCAAGGAGTATGCAGACTACGAAGATTGACGCTTTTCAAATCTCCACAGGAATCTCATTGGCACCAAATAATTTTAAATGCTCCGCCGCCACACTTTTCCAGCTATGATTTTCAATAAAATTTTTCTGCCTCTTTACCTGACTTGTCGGATACTCTCTTAGTATATTCCGCACATTATTCTCAATATCCCCTTGCAACACCACCCCTTTTAGAGCATCAAAAAGAGATGCTTTACTAGTCACTACAGGTAGTCCCCAAGCCATAGCTAAGCGTACTGCACCACTAGATCCATACACCTCTCCGACATAAGGGAAAAGTGCAAGCGAACATGTTTGCGCTAGCTCCTTTAACTCGTCTAGTGGTTGGTAATCTAAAAAGGTAAAATTGCCTGTGGCTAATATTTTAATATCTTTTAAATAGTACTTAGCAGGCACGGATTTTTCTCCAAACACTCCTAGGTAAGAGAGTGTAGGAAATTCTGGTAATAGGTTTTTTACAGTTTTGACCGCTATCTCTATGCCCTTATAGCGCAAGCCAAAACCAAATGAAAATATTCTAGGCTCGCTCGGGATAGAGCCTTGTTGCGAATACTCCGGACACCCATGAGGGATTACATAAACGTTAGCTTTAACACCTCGCCTTAATAGTACCTCTTTAGACTCCTCAGTATGTACAATGATATTCTTCATCGCATCGATATACTCAGGAGTTTCTAGTTTACCTTTTAATATAAGTGGATCAGGATATACACAATGCATTTTTACAAAAGGATTTCGCATCCTGCGCAAAGCAGAAATCCACTTCTCCTGATCACTATATAAAGCATATTGGTGCTCAATATACACTACCGCGTTTGTAGGAGCCGAACAAATATCGTTTGGGGTATACAAACTCGATGGGCGAAGGTGAGGCAAAAGAGCACAGGCGTAATCGCTTACGCCTGTTTCATCTTTAGGAGCTATACATACTAAATTAATCCGTGCTCCATCTAATCAATCTGACGCCGTGCTTTACTTCCCAGTAGATTTTTAAAAACCACCTAGGACGAAAGTGATGCCCCATATTGATAGCTTCTGCAAATACTACATCGCCATGACAAGGTTGAGGACCACAACCCGGAGGATCATCAAACCATGCTTGAGGACAGCGCGGTCTGTGTCTAAACGGAATAGAAACACTATCCTTACCCGTTACCCATGCACCACCTTCTGTTTCAATAAGGCAATGTGACCTATCCCCTAGTTCTGGTTTCATGTTTTACGCCCCAAAGCTGATAGTTTGTTCAGGATCCTTTGCTAGTTTTGCGATTACTGTTTTAATCTTACGAGTGTAGTTCGTCGTGTAGTTTACCGTGAGCTGATAACCATTCATGGTAGTCACTAAGTCCCAAGATAAGACATCCTCACCTGCAAGTTTTTGTACGTCATGAAAATCAACTGCAATAAAGTTAGGAACATATTCCACGTCAACAGTAAAAGAACCAACACCATTAACATCATGGTAATCAACCGTTCTTTTATTCAAAAATGTAAGTGCCATTTATACCTCCTTGTTGTAAAACCTTTAATATAATCTTTAGAACAGATTATATTAAAAAGGAGGAATGGTGGCACTAAATACTACCCAGCGCTTTATTACAGGAGTATCCGTATACGACACCTATAACGGTATGGACGGATCCATATCCGAGATGAACCTTAATACGACAGCTACACATCCCCTGAATGCTTTTTATGTCGGTCCCTATTTCGTTGTTACCTTCCAAGATTCCACAGTCCAACTTTTTAATACCAACGGACAACGAGTCACTAATCCCTCCGGTACACTGCTACCCGGCGTCACACTCATCACACAACTAGAAAAAGTCGCACTCCTCAGTGCAGGCTATCCTGGATGAGCCAAATCACCCTACCCCTAGGCTTCACAGACCCTAAATATCTCCTCATATACGAGGAGACACTCCACTTCGTACAAGAGATTACCGAAGAAATAATTATGGAACTACGAGATCAAGACGTGCGGATAGTAGACTTGGAAAACAACCAAGAAATTTTTTGGAATTTAAATGAGGTTCAGGTAGGGGAAATTGAGACATTGGATTAAAATCCAATGTCTCAGCCAGGAACAACTGACTTTAAAAGACCAAGACGGATCACTTTAGCAATTTTCCGTGGTCTGTCAACACTTTCCCTGAAAATACTTTTCGCTCGCACAAGGAGTGATTTGGGGTGCAATAATATGCTTCCATTTTGTAGCTAAATGAGGACGTTTTCAACTCCTCAAAGGTAAGCACATAACCGGGCATAGAAAGTTTTAGCTGAGCTTCTTTTAATTTCAAATTTTCAACGTTTGAAATCTGCAAATGCCAAGGACCTTCTTTATTGACTGCCCAACCTTTATCTGCTGGAGCTACTAATTGTATCGTAGCTCCAACGAGAAGTGTCTTAATCATCAAAAATCCTCTTTCACTTCTCTAAGGGCAAACGTGTAGGTTAGGTCCCCAACTGTGAGTACGTTATCTTCCCTTGTTTGAAACTCTTTAAACCACGATTTAGCTAGCAGTACAGCAAACTTAGTTTCCTGGATGGCACGCGACACTGCTCGCTGCTCTTTAAGCAGGCTAGCAATTTTAATTGTCAACCACGCCACGCGCACTTCCTTCTCCTGCTTTTGCATACCGCTTTTTTCGTATAGGTCAATTCCGGCATGAACAAAGGTGTCCGCCACTGTCAGCTTCTTCCCTGCCTTAATTTTATCCTGCACATCACTTACCTTTGGAAAAGAAGAAAGACCCTTCACTTTGATCTCAAAGGATTTAGCGTAATAGAAATCCGTGCTCTCACCTTTAGCCACCTTAGGTGAAAAGCCATTCTTACCGATATGATTTGATTCTAAGAAAGCAATCTGCTCATCATTAAGTGATGCAAAGACACCCACCTTTTCGGTATCGTCTCCCACTTCCTCGTCTTTGAAATACTTCAAAGACTTTAAGATGCCTTTAAGCTCGTACTCTTTACGCACTTTATCCGCAAGCTCAGTGGCAGAAGTTTTCCCTTCCGCCATTGCCCTATTAATAACCGGCACAACATCTAAATGAAGATCATATATTCCGTCAGGAATATAACGCTCTGTGGAATCAATCAAACCTCTAGAGCGAAGGCTAGTAAAGGTTTCTTCAGATAGCGATACAGGCAAGGTTTTAACATTGAGGAATCCGTCTTTGACTAGCGCATAATTGCGATGTACCCATGTCGGATAGTCGTCACTGAAACCATATTTACTAGCTTCGCCGATTAAATGGATCTTACCAGTAATCCTAGCCGCTACACTTAAATTGAGCTTAGTTGAATTCCAAACTAAAGAAGAAATAGGAACACCTACCGGATCTGCACGAAACTTAGGCGTATCCTCCGAAGCTTCTGCCTTTACACCAATACGCTTATAATCAAAGGATTTGTGGTAAGGGTAAAAGAGCGCCTTACCATCATCTAAAAGTTCATCTAGAACATCTAACAAACAATAAGCATCTACTGGAGGTAAATAGTTTTTCTTCCATCCCTTGAAGTAACGTCCATCAGGATCATTGATCGCATGGAGGATCTTTTTCTCAGCTACACCATACTCTGACGGCGTATAAGCATTCGTTAAAGCATCAATCAAATACACATCGCCTAAGGTCGCCAATGCCTCCATGGCTTGATCAGTCTTACCTAACTGGCACAAGATATAAGAGGCACCGTAAACACCCTTTATAAGGTCCTCAAGATCACTACTGTGCCTTACATCCTTTTCCCGAGGAGTAATCTCTGCACTACTCGCAGGGCGCACATTTGATAAAACATATACCTCTGCTCCTTCAGGCGCATAAACAACACCAGTGTCCTGAGCAAGAATATTGACACCGCTCTCAGCAATGGAAAAAGCCACAGGATACTTAGAAGTGCCCTTAGCATAAGGGATATCCAAGGCTACCTTTACCTTTGCACTCTTTCCAGAATCCTTTAAAAAACCGTCTACAGCACTGCGAAAATCTTTAATCCCCTCGGAATGAGTTAACGCCGCACCTAACCGCTCCGAGATATCAGTCATCAAAGGGCGATTGTAATAGTTCCCATAGCCGACAAGCAAAGCCGATGAAATCGATCCCCTAATGTCTGTAACCGCTTTGAAAATAGTCTCCACCTCCTTATTGTATGAAGGTACCGTGGGATATCCATCCGTTAAAAAAACTAGCGAAAACGTTTTGGAGAAAACACTTAAGTCTTCAATTACCTGCTTCGTACTCGCAAGGATCTCAGAAAAACAAGTCATGCCGACAGTGGAAGCATGCTTGTCAAGCATCTTATCTAACGTAACGTAGTCCGCATCGTTCGCAATTTTAAAACCCTTTACAATATAATTGTACTCCCGAGGACCGGAAAACCACCCAAGAGTCACCGTGTCGCTAGGCTTTAAAGTGCGGACAAGACCCTTCAAATCGTGGATCAAACTATGCAATAATCCATACATAGAACCCGAACGATCAAATAACCACAAATGATTAGTGCTTACAGGTGCCGAACGCTTAGCCTTGGCAGGTGAATGCTGTACAAGGAATAAATCATTACGAATTTTGACGTGTTGCATAGTGTTAACCCTCCAGAAAGTGTACCCCCACTATACTGGAATTTTACAAGAAAAGCAATCCGCACTTTTAAAATAAATCCTAATAAATTTAATGGGTTATAGCTTACCGGCTAAAGCTTTCTGGTGTTATGCCGATAAGGGATATGTCACTAGCGAGGAGGCTTTTTGATGATCCAATTACTGATTAAAATGGGCGACTACCTGTACAATATCGATCAGGTACAAGAGCGCAATCACGCCGGGTTTAATCAAGGCGACTACCTTGGTTGGCCGAGGGTTCGCGGTCATGCTCAGCAGATGGCAGCCACGCTTAAGAAGTATTTAAAGACGCAGCTTCTCCCGGTGTTTGGGGAAGATGCTCGTGCAGCCGTTGAGGGTACCTATGCGGCAGATGAGCAAATGACTGTTGCGGTGGTGAGCAATATCACCATCACCCCTACTTTCATTGTGCTTGACGCTCGATATGGTGCATCTCTTGTCATGCAGCATGAAGGTGCGATACCTGCGCTTATCCGCGCTAAGTATGTTGCAGCGAGCAAGCACTTGGGTTTGTGGTGGGATAGATCTCTGGATCGCAATTATGTCCCTAGCGTTAACCTGTCAAAGTTTGATTTTAGCGCTTATAAAGCCGAAATCACCGCGCTAGGGTTTGTTGTGAATGATATCCCGAATCTTGCGGCAGCGGTGACAAAACTTACTTCTCAGCCGATAACACTGCAAAAAGCCCTTGATCGGCTGAACAGCAAACAGGACCGTGAGCTTTTTGTTTGTCATAAAGTGAATGGCAAATATTGCTTTCGTTTTTCATATTCCTCCGCTTTAAACAACCTCCTGAGCAACAAAACCGGACAAATCTCCGGCATAGTTGAAGTGATCGCCCCTAGTGCAGAGGAGGTGGACATTTATGGTGCATGGGCACGAGTGACGGACAATTTAGCTTTAGCTGAAGAAATCCTTCAAAAGGCTACTGCTATCATTCCTGATTGGACTATCTTTACGGACGACCTTGCCGCTGAACGTGTAGCACTCGATCAAGCGCAAGCAAAGCTGACGGCTCCCATAGCTGAAGTCACGAAATTGCTTGACCCTGACTTTGTACCTTTCCCTTTTCAAAACGAATTTATCCGGTTTATTGATTCCACAAATGGTCAATGCCTCATCGGTGCAGAGATGGGACTAGGTAAGACGTTTATCTCACTGTCATGGGCAGCGATCCGCAACAAACGTATTTTAGTCGTGTGTCCTAAAGTTGTTCGCCGGACATGGATTCAGGAAGCGAAAAAATTCTACCCAACCGTGTTCAACGATAAAAATACGGTGGAACTCACGCCAAAAAACTTAAAAAAATTCGGACTTCCTGATCTTACGAAGGTTAAGGTTGCCTCCGTCAATTTTGCATCGCTCGATAAATTTAAACCTGCCATTGAAAAAGCTGGCTTTGATCTTATCATCATTGATGAAAGTCATAATATCAAAAGCGAAAAAGCACTTATTACAAAAACCGTCCGTGCGCTAGGACCTCTATTTGCGCATAAGATCCTGCTTAGCGGTACCGCAATCAAGAATAAAAAGGACGAATTATACACGCAAATCGACTTGATCCGTCCAGGATTTTTCACAAGCAAACGAGACCTCAAATATGCTACTATCGGCGGGACGTGGCATAAGATCCAAGAGATCTACAAAACGAAGGCGAAGCATGAAGTGCTGAAAGATCTGCCTACTAAGACCACACAAATCATTGAGCTAGAAGTCGTCCCTTGCCCAGACTTCACTAAAAAAATCCCTTTTGAAGAAATCGCCGCTATGAAAGCGGACGTGTCGCTAGCTAAAGCTAATGCCACAATTGAGTTTATAAAAGAGATGTTGGACTCCTCCGAATCTAACATGCTGGTCTTTTCTGACTCGGTAGACGTGGTTATAAAAATCCACAATGCCTTTCCTGAGGAATCCATCCTACACCACGGACAATTAAGCGATGATGTGCGGGAAGCGGCAAAACACGAATTTCAAAATGGAACTAAAAGGATTTTAGTCTCCACCCGTCAATCCCTCGCCGTAGGCGCTACGCTAACCAAAGCGGACAAAGTAATATTTAATGATCTGCCGTGGACACCCGCCGATATCTCCCAAGCAGAGGACCGGACACATAGGATCGGTCAAACAAACCCCGTCAACGTGTATTGGATTAAAGCGGCTAACAACAACTGGGATGACAAAGTTCTCGGCATTATCAAGAAAAAATATGATATTTACCGCAAAATCCTTAACGGCAAGCAAGTGTCGGCAGAAGAAAAAGCATGGATGGAACAACCTATCAAAAATATTATATAAAGTGAATTTCAAACAGGAGCCTACAATGGACAGACTTCGCAGCATCGCTACCGCTTGGGTTTTAAAATGCTTCAAAGATATGGGCGGCAAGGATCTTTCCGCAGAGGAGGATCGCATGCGTCAAGACGACAAGTATTTGTCCGAATGGCTAGCCGCTACGAATTTCCGAAAAATCCAACTACCCGAATCTTTACATTTCAGCACACCGGATGCAGTGATCCCGGTGGAAGTGGGGGAGGACGAGGTAAACATTTCCATCACTAAATGGTCGGTGGGGAATAATGGCATCGGTGCCTATGAGTTTTGGGGTGCGAAAGCGCACGACCACGGCACTGATTATGCCGAGGTGGAAGAGATCACCTGCGATGCAAAAGATTCGTACACCAAATGGTATATTGAAAATTACCCATTTGATATCGAGGTGGAAAGCCTGCCTGAAGCTGAAGAGCCCGATATGGAATATGAACCAGAGACAGATGCTTTATGAATGTGTCAGCATTTTCACTCTATTGTTTGCACAGTACATGGTGTAATTGAAGCATATAAGCTCGGAGTGCTTCACACCCACACAAACGTAAGGATCTAGCTTTTGCGGATCCTTACTGTAGTTGTGTAGAACAGATACAGAGACGACATCCATCTCCTCCCATTCCCCGGTCAAAACACCCTCATCATCCATAGCTACTAAGAGACGATCGCCCACTTCTAGCGACAGAAGAGACACATTAGCTACCCGATTTTTCTGCTTCTTTAGTGGGCTGCGTACCTTAGCTGTGATATGGCGCAGCCGCCACTGCACAGAGGCATAGATAAATAAAGCTATGGCAGAAGCCAAAACCCAATAAAGTATAAGCATTTCACCTCCGGTGTCCGCTAGGACATAGCACAAAAATAGTCAAATTCCAAGGCTTGAAGTCTATGGATTCTAAGTATATAAGACGCCTGACATTTTTTTGGGGGTCTTTGATGCAAGTGGAACAAGTTTTTGCGGAATGTACGGCGAACGGTTTGCTCTTTAAGCACTTTCAACAGCGGCAGCTAGAGGGTGCCGAGGTAGAGCTTTTTGTCAATTCTCCAGATTTCAAGACGGCTCGGGATGATAAAACGTACACGTTATCCGCCGTGCCTAAGGCAGGCTATAAGATGCACAACCTCTCTGAAAAAGAGATCGCCATAGTGTTTAGCGAGGACATGCTGCCGTTAGTTAAGGGGTTGAAAGTCGAGGTGCGAATTTACCCCTATGATGAAGAATCCTCTGTGATGCTTAATCGCAATCTCAAAGCCTCTCTCAAAGAGATTACCCGCAACATGCAAGACCTGAAACGCACACTGAAAAAGGTAGAGTTCAAGCAACGTGCTGCACGGATACAAAAAAAAGTGGTACGGCATGAATCAAAAGTTGGAGGGTAAAAATGCGCGACTTAATAGAGAATCTCACAGAGTATTTGAATCTAACCCCTGAGCAGCAATTCAGGGTGTCTGCAATGATTAAGCGCAATATACACGCTGAAAAAGCCTCTGTGTTTCAGAGATACTTCATGTATGGTCAAGGTGATGCGATCTATGATCTTACTGATCCCATGAATCCAAAGTTGGTCGGGCGTGAACCTGCTAAAGATCCGTGGCTGAACGAGATCATGGAAGGTAAATATAAGCAACATCTAGAATTGTCCGAACTTCCAGATGAAAAAGTAATTACCTGGAGTGTTGGTAGTTTCAAATATGTTCAAAAAATCGCTCCGTGTTCTGTGTGTGCTGTGGAATTGACTGAAGATTACACTAGCATCTATGCAGACGGTGTTTGTGTAACTTTTTGTCCAACACATGCACCCGAAGGAAGCCAGATTGCTTGCGGAGTGTCCCTCGGTATTAAGAACGAACACTTTGATGCAGGACAACTAATATGACAATACCATACAACTACCTTGTCGTGGAGCACGGTAGTATGGCTCTATACCTTGACACGTTACATGAGGGGGAGCTAACACTGTTTACAGCCTTCTCAAAGGGTGCGGGTTTTGACTGGGAGGGTGCGACCTTCGTCGATTACGGCTTTATTGAAAGCAAAGAAACTCGGGATTTTCTTTTAAGTGCGGAAAGTTGTTTAAAAACCCTAGTTCAAACCCAAAAAGCTTTAGCTGAGGACATTTGAAAGTTACAAGTCACGTACTTTCGCGGTCAAACAAACAGCCCTGTCAGCATTTCAGGAGTGCTACCACCGCTGGGAACCCGCTGAAAAGCACATGGAAGTTGGTCCTGGTGGATTTTTCTGCGTGAGGTGTGAGGCTATTTGTAATGTGTAAGTTAGATTATTTTCATGAGTTTAAAAGCTAAAATCCTTAGAAAATACCGGATTCTATCCGCCCCCAACACGCAGCGCGAGCTAGAGAAGCTAAGCGATGCTATCTTGAAAGCGCTCGGTGATAGAGGGATTCAAAACCTACATCGGCTAAGCTCCTATACAGGAGCCAAAAAAGATCACATAACTTTTTTTGATATAGGTTTAAAAGTCGTCCCGTATAAGGGACCTCTAGATAATTTCGTGCAAAATTCCGGTGTGGATATTTCCTTCCTCCATCAACGCAGTGGCAATACCAATCTTGGCGAGTATAATAAGCATAACAAACATCTTTATGTGTATGCCGACTATACCGATTTTTTTCATGACAAGTGGGATGACGAGAAACAATATAAAAATGTTACACGTAAAGACGTAGACGAGTTCTTAAACCATTACAGCGAAACGCTGATGCATGAACTTACCCACGCCTACGATGACTTCATTAGCAAGGGTAATGCACTTAAAAAAGGATCTAGAGAGCTATTTAAAGAGGGTGGAGAAGACGCCTATTTACGAGATCAGCCTGAGGTTAATGCTCGCTACCAAGCTGCCGTAAAGGAAATTAGCAAATATAAAATGTATCCAGCCGACAGTCCTAAGCATGGATGGAGCAGGTATAAAACTGAATTTATGTCTCGGTTTCAAGGTTGGGGTGCATTAACAGAAAAGCAACGTGAGCGCCTTTTAAAACGCCTATCTCTGGACTTTCACACCCTTAGCGAGGACGAAAAAGATCAGATTGTCGAAAATGAAATACTCAGCCATATGTGGAAATTTGCCTACGAAGGTGTATGGCAAGCACGTATCGATCCAAGAATTAAAAGCGAGCCTTTAAAGAAACTCGCTGTAAAGAATTATAAGAATCCAGAATTCAAAGATGCCGTGGCTGAAATGGAAAAACAAGGCAGGCTAGAAGCCTTTCTTAAACTAAAGGATGGAATTAGAAGCTAATCTATGGTAATTTAGATTTTGCTAAAAATTTTGCGTTGGGGATCCTATGCTGAGTGTATTACTTCAGGGAAGATTTGGAAATCATCTATGGCAATACGCTGTTTGTAGGAGTGTTGCCGAGCATTTAGGATATGCTTTTCATATCCCAAGGGATTTTTTGGGGCAACCTTACTTTAATTGCGATTTAGGGGAACCAACAGAGCAGATCTATCGCAATTTCAGTGAAATAGATGCTAATGGTGGAGACATCAATCGTCAAAAATATAGTCCCGAGTTATTTAAAATTGCCGATGGCACTAGACTTGTCGGGTTCTTCCAAACAGAGCAGTATCTACTGAATTCACGCGGTAAAATAAAAACATGGTTTAATGTTCCTGATAATGTCCCATTATTGGAAGCCTCTGGTGTAGATGATAACACTTGCGTCATAAATTTTAGGGGAGGTGATTATGTTGGAAAAGGTCTCTTTTTACCTAAAAAATTCTTTGAAAACTAGTTTGTTACCTAATGTTAAGTTTGTCGTAGTTACAGACGATGTGCCTTTAGCTAAAGCGTGGTTTCCAGCTTATACTGTATTAAGTTTGGATGTATTTAGCTGTTTTACTGTTGTTAACAAAGCAAGATATTTAATTATAGCAAATTCCACTTTTAGCTGGTGGGCGGCTTGGCTTAGTGACAACGCCAAAGTGGTTGTAGCACCGAAGTATTGGTTCGGTCATAATAGTAATGAAGGATGGCTCCCTTTAGATTCACAAACTGAGGGATTCACTTATCTAGAGTCTTAGAGTTGTCGCTTTAGATCCGGCTCCCCATCTTCTATTCAATTTAAATGCATTGGTGGAATTTTGACCAATAACTTCGTGCTGGCAAATTCTTATAAGGGTTCATGGAGCCACATCAAAAATAATGGAGTCATCTAAATATGTGCTCGTAAACCCCGCACCGTGCCAAGTATCTAGAAGGTCTGTTTTAAGCTTCGCTCCCCACGAAGCTGGAGGGTCTATAGGATCAACCATTAACCGCTCGTCATCGATAACAATGAGGCAGTCTTTGATGTCCTTATATTTCAACAGCACTTCTGTTTCTTTTATAAGGGGGATTGGATCCTCAGCACTCGTATTACCCCCACTCCAATGAGCATCAAGATAAATAAACAGAGGTCCTTGAAGCGTTTTTAAAATCTGCTCCAAACATTCCGACGACAGCCCATGATATACACCTACCCTAGGATCGTTTTTAAATTTGCTGACGCAGTGGTTATAACATCCTAAAGCAGCTTCTATTGAATGAGCAGAGCTAAAACCAACGTCTAATGCCCAATCTATACCCCATAGCCTAGGCTGGTTCCAGTTTCAACAAATGTCGAAAACCGTTTCAAGTCAAAAAACTGAGGCAGTCTCTTACTTCTTAATGACCCTAATGTGTATCCCGACCATTGCCCTAAATTATTATGGTACATACTCACCCCTTTTCTTCCAATTGATATCAAAAAAATAATAGCAATAATTACTCTTGTCTGCAAGGGCTGGTTAAACCTTTAGATGCTTCAACACTTGAAATGCTTGCCAGAACTGCAAAGCTTCAGGTTTAGCTGTCTTACCCTGTATCACTTTATTCAAAGCAGGGATCAACGCTTTAACTTTAGAATCCTCTGATTTCTTAAATCCTAGAATAGAAACATGAGGTCTCTCTGGATAACCCCTATCTTCCCCAGTTACAAAATCATCAAACCTACTACGTAACGCTTTTTTTAATTGTACCTCTCTAGATGGCAGATCTAAATCAATAACCAAATAATTTAATCCAGAAGTAGGAGCCTCCAAAGTAGAAATTTTTAATAACTTATAAGTAGGAACATGGCTCTTTGCCGTATTGTAAATCGAAGGGACCTCCTCACTATTTAGCTTCGGTATAAAACCTATCGAGATATGACTCCAATCATTCCCGGTAGCACGGCTGCTTAAATTAAATCCCTGCTCTAACATCTGCTCTGGACTTCCCGGCTTGCGAGCCTGAAGTAAATCGTAAGGGATCCCCGCTTTTTTCATCTCCGCTATACTCGCCTTTAAAACCTCCTGGAAAAGCGAAGGATCAAACTCCCAAGCTAAAAGAATACCACCTAACGCGCCTCCAGTAACTTGCTGATTATATTCAACTATTTTCTTAATAAAACTAGCCATTTAGATCCTTTAAAAGTAAACCTACGTAAAGTCCATAAGTTAAATCTTAGGGGTTAAAGTTTTCTAGAGTATTGCCGATAGGATAGGGAGGAGGCAATTATGCTTAAAAAAGACGGCGAAATTGTGTGGGACGAGGAGGTTGTAGTCGATGGCGGGGTATCTGTCGTTGAGCTACGTTTTCACAAGCAAGGTTCAGGCGAGTTTGCTGGGCGCTACCATCCGATGTTTTGGCAGCTACCGCAGGTATTCTTGTCTAACTTCATTGACCCGGATTGGACGCATTGGTGTGCGTGGCTAGGTGCTGACTGCATCGGCAGCAATGTGGTATACGTCAACGGGCGCGTAGCCTCTACCGTCGAAGCTAAAGCGGAGATAGAAAAATTTGCAAATTCTTAGGAGAGGATATGAAGCGCGAATGGTGGAAAGCATCTTACCCGCCGCGATTCACTGAGAACCGCGACGAAGCTAAACGTTATCCAACTAAACTTTTCGCCGAGGTCCTGATGCGTGATCTCAACCGAGCAGTCGGCACATCCGTGAGTCCTCTAGGAATTGATGTGACCGCATCCGATGTCGAGCGTGACGAACGTGGGTGGCTAGTTTGGAGATTCAAACTTGAAGGGGATCAGTGTAGTCAATGCGACCTTGGTTATCATGAGAGGTGTCGTGGAGGGGATTGCGGCTGCGGCTGTCGATCCTAATGGATTATGATAGCATCCTCTTCCGCTTTATATTTTGCGGCAAGTGCGGCGAAACCTTCTCGAAAACCTTCGGCTAATTCTACGGCAATCTTTTTACCTGCCGCACGCGCTAACTCGTGAGTGTCGTACTCGCCGGTCTCAAGGTACAAGCCACGTTCTTCCCCGGCTTGCGCTTCAAAACTCCTGTCCGCTGTGATACGCATATTCTCCGTTACGTAGTGGATCTGTGCATGGAATTTTTTCCTTTCTACCACTATTACCTGGAAATTTAAATCGCACGTTATTTTTCTGCGCAACCTATTTCCCCCATGCCTCTTCCATGCGCTCAATCGGCGCTACATCGCAGTGTTCCGTAGGTACAAGTAGATGGTCTGCGCCCTTAAGCCACTTCTCAAGCTGCGGACGCGCACGGATCAAATCATCACAAGATAAGCGCCAAAACTCTAGGTAGGGACCTTTGAGTAAACGCTTCCCGTTAAACGTGGAGACATCTTCCGTCCAATCTCTTGGACACCAATCCCTAAGCGGAACCTTAATGCCTTTAAGACTAAATCCCCTAGCCTCTGCATGCGGATCTTTTAAAATTAAAATTCTAAATTGCATGTGGGTTTAATCTAGTTACTCAGTCCATTAGCACTTGGAGCTAAAGCAAGCATGCTCTCAATGCGATTTAATGCCGCATCCGCTTCCGTTAAACGCTTGACCGCCTTTTTCTGATGGATCTGACCCATCGTCTTAGGTACCAAACCATCATCCTCAAGCATCTTTAAAGCTAAAGAAACACCAAGTATCCCGTCAAAACATTGCACAAAAAAATCTGATCTAGGAGATGCCCCGTTGGCAGTCATGAACCCATCTTCCGTGATAGGCACTAAAACAGAAAGCGCTTTCAACGCGCCGAGCCGCTCATCTCCTTCTAACTGTGCGATAAGATTGTAGAAAAGCTTGGCAGTAATTTTTTGCGTAGGATTGAAAATGTCCAAGGTGGTGCCTCTGGTAATGTGGTGTATGGTTCCATATTACCAGAGGGTTTATTCGGTTGCTACATTTTTCAGACTTGTGTATACCTCCATTACTGAGGTGACGTAACCTTCATTTACGAATTGCCCAGGTGGGCATCGTTTACGGCACAGGTAAACGGTCCCGGCGTTATAGGACGCTATAACCCTGCGCAGGGTTATGTGTTTCGGGATGAGTAGTTCTAGGTATTTTGCTGCATATTTTAGATTTATTTTCCAATTCATCAAGTCTTTAGGGTGTCCTTTAAATCCAACGGCTCTAGCTGTCTGGTAGGATATCTGCATCAATCCATAGTAGATGGTGCCTTTATAGATATTAACGGCTCTGAAGTGGTAGTTACTTTCTATTTTGGCGATAGACGCTAGTAGTTTAGGATCTTGGAAATCCAGATCCTTATCTGCGTAGTGATAAATCTCGTCTACGGTGACGGTACTTTTAGGTGAAGCAAATGCAGTAATTCCAGAAAAAAACTGGATAATGAGAATGGCTTTGGCAAGCTTCTGCATTTGTCACCTCTAAATTTTTCGTGTGTATTTTAATTACACGTAATACCCCATCGGGACAGGAGCCGAGGTCCCCGGCTGGTCGCCGGGGGAAAAGGAAGGGGGTATTTATTTAATCTTAGAAATCGGCACCGAAGGCTAATGTGGTATTAGCTGGTTTCTTATAGGCGGTAACTCTGCTTTCAAAGAAGTTGGTTTTCGTATCGATGTCGATCATATTCATGAAATCGAATGGATTTTCCGTATTGTATACCTTGGAGAAGTTAAATCTCCGAGACAGTCTATCGGCTGTATATTCGATATACTCGCACATGAGTTTCTCATTCATACCGATAAGTCTTACCGGCAGGGCATCTCTTACGAATTCTTTTTCGATCTCTACGGCTTCCATAATAATTTCACGAAAATCCGCTTCGCTTATATAGAAGTTTTCGGTTTTAAACCTCATGGCGGGGAATTCTGCATGTAGACCTTCATCCCTAGCAATGAGTTCATTGGCGGTAGCTAGACCTTTCATTAAACCTCTTTTTCTTAACCAGAAGATTGAGCAGAAAGAGCCGCTGAAGAATAGACCTTCCACGATAGCAAATGCGACTAATCTGTGCGCTTCGCTCTTATCACTGTTTAACCATTTTAGTGCCCACTCAGCTTTTTTTGCTATAACCGGAATATGGTTAATGGCATCGAACAATTTGGCTTTTTCTACGTTATCTTTAATATACGTCTCTATGAGCAGCCCGTACACTTCTGCATGAACTGTTTCTATGAACATCTGGGCGGTATAAAAAGCTCTTACTTCAGGAATAGAAGTCTCAGAGTAAAAGCGTACTGCTAGATTTTCGTTTACTATACCATCGGATTGAGCAAAGAAAGCTAGTACATATGTTATGTAGTGCCTTTCATCGTCCGTAAGTTTAGTAAACCAGTCGTTTAGATCCATAGCAAAGTCTAGCTCTTCGGCGGTCCAAAAAGCGTGTTGCTGTTTTTTATAAGCTTCCCAGTATTCTGGGTAATTAATGGGAAAGATGGAATACTTGTTCATGTGATTTCTCCTACACTCTTAAGAACTACACGCAATGCAATCTTGTGGGTTATCGAGAGAGCAAGACATTTGCTCCTCATTATTCATATCTAATATTTTAGTAGTGACCTTCTGCGCCTGCATAGCTGCGTTGGTTCGCAGATAATACATGCCGGTCTTGAGACCTTTTTTCCACCCATAGAAGAGAGCGGAATTGAGTTGTGCGACGGTTGGACTAGAGAGGAATAAGTTCATACTCTGGGATTGGTCAATGAATGCTCCGCGATCCGCAGCTAGATCAATGACAACCTTCTGGGATATTTCCCATACAGTTTTATAGACACTTTTTACATCGTCAGGAATGCTAGAAATATTCTGGATAGAACCGTTACTAGAAATTATCTCATCGCGCATCTCCTTATCCCATAAGCCTAATTTTTCTAATTTCTTAATCAGGTGTTTATTGATAACGACGTACTCTCCAGCTAATACTTGCCGCTTATACACATTAGATGTCTGCGCCTCAAAGCATTCATTATTACCAAACACGCTCGCAGTAGATGCCGTGGGCATAGGAGCAATTAATAAGGAATTTCTTAAACCACCCTTTTTGATACGTTCCTTTAACCCATCCCAATCATATTGAGTGGGTGTAACATTCCACATATCAAACTGGAGAATACCCTGAGAAGCAGGGCTGCCTGCAAATGTGGAGTAAGATCCATATTTTTCTGACAACTCGCAAGAAGCCTCTAACGCAGCATGGTATATCGTCTCAAATATAAGAGCATTTAAGGTGCGTGCTTCAGGAGAATCAAAAGCTAAGTCTAGTAAAAAGAAAACATCCGCTAAACCCTGCACACCAATCCCAATAGGTCGGTGAGCAAAATTACTCTTACTGGTTTTCTTTAAAGGGTAAAAAGTTCTGTCTATGACATGATTCAAGTTCTTAGTCCCACTCTTCACCACTTTATGCAGTTTGGCGTGGTTAAACTTCCCGTCCTCCACATACTTAGGAAGACATAGAGAAGCTAAATTACAAACCGCCGTTTCATAAGGAGTAGAAACCTCCATAATCTCTGTGCAATTACCAGTCATCAAGCCATTAGCTAAAGCAAACTTATGAGTAGTATCTACTGTAGTGCAGTAGACATCCTGCTCTTCTTCTAATTCTTCGATGCCTTTAACTACAGCACACCGAGGAGTAGTTCTATAAATATAGACTTGATTGTGTACTTTTAAGACATCTCCTACGGAGAGGCTGTGTGCTTCAATAAACTCTCCCGTATCCAGGACCCATTTATGTGATGGGGTGCAAATTACCGAGGAGTTATCTGCAAAGGTCACTCTAAACACTTGAGCATTTTCGGCTGTCTTTCTAAAAGACTTATTCAATACCCATTGCTCACCATCAAAAATTTCTACCTCTTTACCAACTAAGTCGGCAATAGGTTCGGCTCCGGTCTTAGTGAGGACTAATGTATCGCCACTTAAGCAAAGGTTAGAACTTTTAATAATACCTATATTCTTCTGGTTAGACTTCCTATTAGCAGCATCTTTAAATAAGAAGTAAGGGACTCCACACTCAATCATCGTCTCGACAAACTTGGTCATCAACTCTCTAGCTTTGATCTGCTTACGATACTTACCCTGCTCCTCATAGGAGGTGTATAACTCGGCAAATTCTGCATCGTAAACATCTGGCAAACCCGGACATTCATCGGGGGACATAAGCGACCAGATGCCGTCCTCTTCCACCCTCTGCATGAATAAATCATTGATCCAAAGGGCTAAAAACAAATCCCTGCACCGCTGATTATCCATACCCGTATTCTTGCGAAGACCTATGAACTCTTCGATATCCGCATGCCAAGGCTCTAGGTAAACCGCAATGGAACCGTTACGTTTGCCACCCTGATTGATAAAACGAGCCGTTGCATCTAAAGGCTTCAAAGTAGGCAGAAGACCCGTAGACTTACCGCCAGTACCCTTAATCAGCGAACCCTTCGCCCTAATGTCGTGGATGTGGATCCCAATCCCACCGGCATACTTACTGATCTGGGCGCACTCCTTAAGTGCGTCGTAAATTCCATCCACACTGTCTTGCATCTCCATTAAAAAACAACTTCCGAGCTGGGGTCTTGTACACCCTGAATTAAACAGGGTTGGAGTGGCATGCGTATACAACCCCTTGGAGATCAAGTCATACGTCTCGACAATCTCCTCAAAACTCTCACCCGAAACCTGCAACGCCACACGCATAAATAAATGCTGCGGACGCTCCACTACCTTGTCGTGTATCTTTAAAAGATAAGACTTCTCTAAAGTCTTAAACCCGAAAAAATCTAACTCAAAATCCCGATTGTAATCGATTAGCTTTTCTAACTGCTTGCCGTGCAACTTTACTAGCTTTATAAAGTCACTAGACAATATACCAGCTTTGAAAAGATCCTTCATCGTCTGGTAAAAGCTTTTCGTCGCTTTATGTAAATTAGAAATAGCCACACGAGACGCCAAACGAGAATAATCAGGGTGCTCCGTAGCCATCACCGCCGCCGTCTCGGCAATCAAAGAATCAATTTCCGTCGTCTGGATACCATTAAAAAGTCCAGACACAACCTTCTGCGCAACTAAGGTGGAATCTACACGTAACCCCTCAGCCACAGCACGCATACGGAAAAGAATTTTATCAAATTGAACAGCCTCAGATTGACCATTGCGCTTTATTACGAACAAAAGGTTTCTCCCTTTTCAGACAAAAAAACCCCTAAAGCACCGCAAAAATACGGTACTTCTGGAAATGGAGTCTAGAATTTAGTTTTTAAACGATAAGCTTCCGACGTTGTAAACGCAAGCGGTTTTAACTGGTGTTTTTCATACAGTGAATCTTGAGACGCTGTTCGTTTCCAGAAAGTGTAGGCTGGTTTAGCTATTTCTTAACTTTATCTTAATTAGTCAATGATATCAGTAGGTAGGATTTGTATTGACGTTACACCTGAAATTGTGTACACAGACGGCGTGAGAATTAAAAAAGAAATTTGGGAATGTCCAAAAAGACCTGATTATGCTGAGTGGGTTAAGCAGTTTCTAGTGGACGCCCCCTCAAGGAAGAAAAAGATGAAGATTCCAAAGCCACCAAAAAATGATCGTCGCTGTAGGTTTCCGCAGACAGCCAAGAGGTCGCGCAAGTGACGGCGTGTCCTGTGTGCAACGGAGCGGGGACGGTATCTCGTCCGCCGTGGGTTGCGGGGGATCAGATGTCCTGGACCGATACAGGTGCTAAAAATTATCCTTGCCGTGCCTGTGATGGTAAGGGAGTTTTACCGGAGGAAAAATGGAAGACAACTTAGCGCAGTGGATTAGTTTTTTTATCAGTGGCGTGCTTGCCTTCTATGCCGGTTTGCTTATCATGTCTAATCGACGTTTAAGTAAAATCATTAAATTGCAAAAACAATTACTAGATAACAGATAAGATGCTTGTAGTCGTTATACATGATCAAGCTCCACCCGCTATCTGTAGAACAAAAGACGGTTCGCTCAGTGTACATGAGCAGTGGGTGCTATTAGAATGGCTTTCTTACCACTTAGGTAAGAAAGCCTTGATATCTCTCAGTCCCACATCCAAGGATCCGCTTTGACTTCGGGCAGGTAGGCATCCCAATCGCCTTTAGCGAAGTACATATGCTCTAACCCCCGCCTTTTGCGGTTTTGTATCTTCTTAGCTACATTGCGGCGACCCGATCCCCAGTGCCTATGTTTAACCTTATCCCTTTTAAACCTCTTATACTCCCGCCACGCAGCCTTAGGATTTTCCTCTTTAGGGGCATGATCTTTATTCTTCCTATACTTGGGACCGTCCCGGTACTCAGGATAATCCCGATAGTACACATAAGACCACCTTGGGTAGTCATAGGAGCGCCGTCCTATGACTACACTACCTAGTATGCATTTCTCAAACTCAGGGTAAGAGCAAGCAAGCCAGCCTTTAAGAACACCCTCACGATAAGCCGCATGGAGAAGCTCTAAGCGGTAGTACTTCTCAAGCGGGGTCTCGTACTGCTCAAAAACCCATGCAAGACAATTTTTAATAAAATTGTCTTGCTGCTCGTAATTTCCTTTGAAATATTTCAAAGTATCAAGCGATGTCTTAGCCATATAATGCCCTCCGAATTAGGTTTAGAAACCTAATCGTCGGGTACAGGTAATTTTAGTATGAGGCGCACAAAAGCTCCGAATTAACCTTGATGTTTAAAAAACTGTACGCGCTTCTCTGCTTTTTTAACACGCTCGTCAGAAGGACGAGTAACACCAAACCATTCAAGGGGACGTTTCCCCTTCCTATCTAATAAGACCCATTCTTTTTTCCCACTTTTATCATGCACCCTTTGGCGCAAGATGCCTACAGATTCTTCGGGTAAAGGCTCCGTAGCGATCTCGTGGAGTTCGTACTCAGTTAAAACTTGCTGCTTGAATGTCCTCATTCTTTTAATCTAAATTCGATTAAACTTACCTGCTAAGTCTTGCAGCGTAGCTTTTCTGTATGGAACAAAATTGTTATTGATCCAGTACCCTCTATAGTCATGCACGCCGCCCGTATCTTTCGTTTTTGAGGTAAGCCAAGTATCCTCACGTAACGATATCCGCCACATGATAAGGGAGCCTACAAACTTGTTAGGTCCCTCTGGATCAAATCTACAAGCGACTATAGCTTCTCCCCATATGTGATTTTTTGAATCGTCTGGAGTCTCCGCTTGGTAGCCGCATAACGCAGCACAACGAGTCCAAAGAAGTTTACTCTTCTCGGAAGGCTGTAAATTATTGATAGCCTCGTCTATAATAGATACCATTAAATCAAAAGAAGCAGGCGCTAGGCTCTTAGCCGTATTGTGAATGTACTTCTTATAAAACGAGTGAGCCTCTATCTCAGCACCGCCACGCTCTAAATCATACAAAGCCATAAACACCCCCCAATTAGATGGCTAGCATAGCCTAACTAACTGCTAAGATCAATCTATGTAACGTCTTAACATTATTACATTTTCTAACCAATATTCGCGTGTAGTTAGGGTCTTTTCCACGATTTCCCACGCTAGGATTTCATCGGGAGCGACGACATTCGTATAGGTTTTAACGCCTAAAACGTGGTACCATACTTGCCATTCGTAGAGTTCTTCAGTCATGCTTTTAGTGTAGTTGAGGGGTGATGAAAGTTCAAATACATTTAACAGAAAATGAAATATACCAGGCTATTGAGCAATACATCAGCAATATAGGTTATACAAACCCGAGAGGTGTGCTGGTGGAATTACAGGTGGTGCAGGGAGAGCCTGAGTATAAGGCTTCGGTTTTTGTTGACACCCTTTAATTTTTGGAATCGCAGGTGACTAAAATTAAATGCATGATAGGCGAGCAGCACGGCAGGTTAACCGTAATAGAGTTTGCATACTTGAAAGTCAGAGCACACTGGAAATGTAAATGCCAATGTGGTGAATATATAATAGTGAATAGGCAGGCTCTAATCCGTAAGAATACGAGGTCCTGCGGATGTTTGCGCAAACAGCCTAAGGCACCAAAAGTTGAATAATTTTCTCATCATATCTTTGTTCCTATTGGCTTCTGGTGTTTACCTTCTTGAGGAAGGGGGAGGGGACGTAGGAGTCTTGGCGTTACGCATGGGCTTTCTCTTATTCTTTTTAACTTGTGTGCTTTATACGTTCTATTACACACTTAAAATTGTGAGCTAAGATGACATATTCTAAAGAAGAATTGATGACGATGATCAAGGGCATGCACGATGCTAGCTCAACGCTGTACTACTCTGCTGTCAAGATAGGCAACCATCCATTTATAGAATTTTGTGGCTTGATGAATGAGTACATTAAGATTTGCGAGCAAACTTTGGCAAGCGGCAAAGACTTTACCGATGCGTCTATTCACGGTGAAGACGCATTAGTTGTCTACCCATACAATTTGGAATATTTGGCGGAGAAATTTACTTGTATTTTTGAGACCACGTTACGTGTGCCTGAGAATAAACGCATATGGGACGCGGCGGTTGCTAAAAAAGTGGTAGGCGCAGTAGGATTTGAACCTACGGATCTTCTCGGTGTAAACGAGACGGTTTAACCAACTAACCTATACGCCCTTAACTTTCTATCAAATCTATTGGAGAGGCAGATGGGATTTTAACCCACGATGATTTTGTCGCTTTGCAGGCGACCGCCTTCAACACTCGGCACACTGCCTCTTAATCTAAAATGGAGCCACAAGGGGGGATCGAACCCGAACCGACCTTTCGCTTACAAGGCGACTGCTCTACCAACTGAGCTATTGTGGCATGGCGGATGCTGTCCGAGTCGAACGGACGGTACCCCTTTATAGAGTACGTAACTTTAGCAAAGTTATGGTTTAAGCCACTCACCCAAGCATCCATGTTAACCTACGTCACTTATATTACCTAGTAGTATACTGCAAAGAAAAAATGGAGGAGCAAATCCGATTTGAACGGATGGTGGTTTTACCCACGGCGGTTTTCAAGACCGCTAGTTTAAGCCTCTCACTCATTGCTCCGTAAAATAAAACACTAACTAGCAGTACGCATTAAGTGGTGTTCAATAGCGTGACAATTTGGACAAATTAATCTTAAATTCTCATCATTATTACTACCTCCAGAAGATCGAGGGATTATATGGTGTGAATGAAGAATTTCCGGGTACTCTTTAAATCCACACAATTCACATTTGCCGCCCCTAAGCGCCATTATCCTTTGTTTTTGAAATCGCCAATGAGCCACCTTGTTTTTAGGCTGCCCTATGCCATTCTTTCCAGTTATCTATCTCCTCCTTTCTTATGTTAACTGCCTGGTACCTAACAATTTTCCTAGGAATCTTTGCGCGTATATTCCACCAAGAAACTAATACGGACAATGTTCCATCTTCACATACTCCCAATATCCTTTGAACCTCTATCGCTGTGTCTAGGCAGTTAATGTGTTTATATGTCTTACGTGCTTGCACTTTTAACTTCTGGTAGGCGTGGAAAGAATCAAACTTTCGTCTTCTGCATATCAGGCAGGTGCTCTATCATTGAACTACACGCCCCTAAAAAGCAAACCCCCCCGCTTCCTTTTTCTCGGAGGCGGGGGGTTTGCTTGCGTTCATCGCAAAATCAGTGCAAAAGCCCCGCTCCGGTCGTTGAGACCGAGGTGCAAATTGTACTAATGGATACGTTGAACATTTTTATCTCCAAAAATTACCTACTCCATTTAATCTAGCAGACGAAAATGGATCTGTCAAATTTTACTGTCTAGAAAAAATCCTAGAACGAGGATTGCGGTAATGAATGCGAACAAAATAATTGAGAAAATTAAGTCATGCTGTTTCACGGTGCCTGGCTCTCCTCTAAAGCTTCCTCTTCCGACACTTGAGCTAGGATGGTGTCCACATAGGTATGTAGTGGAGGGACTTTTAATACGCCAAACTCTTCTTGAAGTCGAGCGTTATTGAATACGACATCCATGGTCATAAAGGGAAAATAATACTGCAAGCTCCGAAAGGATTTCGCCAGGTCCGGTGTATTGACATATTTTTTATAATCGTCTTTAGTCCACTCTGCTGGAGGTATCAGCTTAGGGGCATAAGAAGCCTTATTAAATTTGCGGATAGCTTCTACCCATTCAAAAGAAGTAAAGCAGTCCTTTTCACCCGCAGATATATTATAACAGTCATATTTCCTCTCAGGCAGTGCTAAGAGCTTATCGATATATTCCACTAAGTAACTCACTGGGATAATATCCAACCTAGATGTTGGGGAGACTGGTACCGCTTTAAATTTAAAGACGATAGGGGCAAACCAAAAGATCTGACGCGCAAATCCCCTATCCTTTACACTGTCACTTAAGACAATAGGCGGACGAATAATCAAGAAAGGTAACCCTGAATTGCGAATCAAGGTCTCAGATATAGCCTTCGACTTCGTGTATTCATTGTGGTGCTCATTGTCTAAACGACACCCATCCTCTTCCTTTAAACACGTATTAGTAACCGCACCTACATTACATGCAGTACTTATGTAACATAATAATGGAGGATTTTTACAACGCTTAGCAAACTCAATAACCCTCTTCGTACCCTCAATGTTAGTGAGGCGGCACGAATCAGCATCGTTAAAAGCCGTCTCAGCCGCCGCATGCACTATCACGTCTATATCGTAATCACCCGCTACACCCAAACCCTCTTGATGCAAATCTCCTAAAACAGCTTTGATCCCCAGATCCCGAAACAAAAGACTCTTCTTTAACCTAAGATCTAACCGCTTCTGCGCCTCCTCCTGCGAACCCCCGCGAGTTAAACAGGACACCTCACAGGTAGCAGCTAACCTCAACGCAATCTCACCCCCAATCATACCCGTAGCACCAGTTATAAAGATCTTTTTCATCCTTTTGGAACCCCCAGTATTTTTACTTAATCTTTGGCACCAGAGGCTTAAAAGGTTATAGTGCCTAACACGCCGAGAACAATAAGGAAAATGGAAAAGCACTTGAGCGCACCTAGAGGTTCTTTGAAGAAGTAATAGCCAACGAACACGGACAGGATGGTACCGATGCCGGTCCATAGGGCATACATGCGGGAAAGTTCTAGATGATTTAGTGCAAGGGTGAAGCTAAGCAGGCACCCAAGATAAAAGCATAAAGCATAGAAGACGGGGGGGAGGTGGGTGAATCCTTCAGAATACTTCAGGCTAAAAGTACCAGCAAACTCTAGTAGAATCGCTATAAGTAAATAGATCCATCCCATTTTTTTAACACCTAATTTGAGGAAAGCAAGGACACTTTGGGTTTGAACATGAATAACACATCACAGTTTTTAGTTCAAGTCCGCACTCGCCGCAGATAGCTATGGTAGCATTAGGGTCAAAGGGTCGATCTGGTAGTGGTGGGATCACTGGAATACCAGCGGAGATATCAAACCCCTCTTCGTCTTTGGCAAGGTTTTTAAGCTTGTCTGGATCAACATTTAGTTTGTACATAGCCTGCTTTAAACCTCGTGCAAATATCTTTGGTACTTACAAAGATCTTCCTCGGTGTGTCCTGCACGTAGCAGGATCCTTTTAGCTTCCCTCATTTCGTAAGTTTCTCGTTTAATTGGCTTCGTGGCAAGCCACAGGAGAAATTCAGAGGCATCGTGATAGACATCTTCGGGTTTTGTTTTCTCGTTTAGCCGACCTTCCGGATTGATCAAAGCCTTGCCGTGTTCCCAGTCAAAACCAAAACTGATGCTTCGCACTTTGCAGGTAGCGATAGCCCCAATCGATGGCTTAGACAGCGGGATAGCTAAATCCCAATCGTCGTAACGATCACCAATACTATTTAGGACTGCTTTTAGTTCTTTGATTTTCAAATATGCCTCGCGCTAAATGGTTTTTTGGATTTTAACATTTAGCGAGGCGGGTGTCCAATGTGGCACGGTAGGTCGGGGTTGATCCGACGCCTCTTAGATTTGGAGTCCAAGGCTCTACATTAAGCTACTACCGTATTGGGAAAAATGGTGGGAGAGGTGAGAATCGAACTCACTTGAAATTAATCGGCGGATTTACAGTCCGTTGCCCGTCCAATTAGGCGACTCTCCCATTGGTGCCAAGAGTGGGATTTCAACCCACGACCTTCCGATTTTCATTCGGACACTCTAGCTGGCTGAGTTATCTTGGCATGTGGTGGCGGTGATGGGACTCGAACCCACATTGATCCACGTTATGAGCATGGTGGCAAACCAATTTGCCTACACCGCCGTCTATAAAAACACTTTGTCCTTTCACCTCCTTAAACGCAAAAAACCCCGCACCTGAAGTAGGAGCGGGGTTTTATTTAGGCAAATAGCCGTGTTATTCCCTTCGCTCCGAGGAGAAGTAAAAATACCACATGCTGTAAAATTTATTTTTCAAGACACCCTCTGAAATTAAATTCAGGACACCCACTGGGTACCCTTAGTATTTAATCTAACGATCCGTTTTGGATTTGTCAACTTCTATTTTGCTGTACGAGTCGTTGGACCACATCTTTGATTTGGTTGGCAACATTAAATGCGGCATCTGGCGACAGATCAATCGATACTGTAGCGTTTCCATCTCTTATGCAAAGACGCATGCCGTAGGTGCCGTTGCAATTTGTCCTTTCGGCGCTGATGTTTGCAGACACATCTTGGTACAAAATTACGTGTGCGCCAAAGGCTATGCGTTCGGCTGCGGAGTAGGGGCGATCAAACAGGATATCTCGAATGTTTGCCAAGAGACTCATCATTTGCTCCTAAGCACATATTTTAGAAAATAGGAGTATCCTGTAGCCACGATTAAAAGTGGCGAGGTAAGGATAAGTAACAAACAGAATATCACTATGCTCAATACCGGGTAGGCATCAAACCAGGCATCTATAACATCAAAGGCTTTACTCTTCCACATTATATTGATCCTCTTATACGCCGAGCAATAACGCCACCCCGATCTACTGGAATAGTCAAAGCCTCCTCAATCCCCCAATCATATTTAGCGATACGCCTATGCACAGTTTTGTAAGGCATTCCTAAATATTCACACCATTCTTTAAGAGTTTTGGTCTCGCCATTTCTTTCCACATTAACATTATTTCTACGGTTATTGGCTTGTTGTTTTTTGGTAGCCCAATGACAATTATCTTTGGTATAATTACCGTTGTTATCTTTTCGATCTAATGTCAATTCACCTGTGGGTTCGCCCATATCTTGTAAAAAATTACTAAAATTTTCTTGCCAGGTTTCGCACACCGATACTCCACGACCTCCATAATAAGGGTAAGCCAGGTCTTGCTTATTAGAGCAGCGCGAAAGCATATTTATATAAATAGAATAGATTTTTTTCCCTGCTTTTCCGTGTTTGTAAAAATTATCTAACTGTTTCTGTCTAGCACTTTCTATCTGTAGGCATCCGCAGGAACTAGTAGTCCCCCTACGCAAGGCAGCACCACTTTTAATAGTCATTTTTCCACAAGTACATTGGCAATGCCAATAAGCCTGTGCAGGCTTATAATGACTATATGAAAGAACGTACAAGCGCCCAAACCGCTGCCCTGAGATGTCTTTTCTGTTAGACTTCATCTTGAACGCTGGTGCAGCCGCAATGGAATATTAGGTTCTTTAAAAACCACCTCCTCGTTTATTTTTCTTTCGTTTTCGGTAAGTGTACTAGACACTTTAATATAGTAAGGATTCTGTAACCAGTCTTTATAAAGCAGATTGCCCCTTGTCTTATTACACTTGCGACAAGCGGTCACGAGATTGGCTTCAATACTAGGACCACTATTTTCCCACAAGACAGGAGCATGATCTACAGTCATTGGTACACCTTGAATCCCGCAGTAGCGACATTTGTACCCATCTCTGTGAAAAACCGCCCAGGAAACACCTTGCTCAATCTGCCGAGTGCTTTTACGCACCAGCACTTTGCAAAGCTTACCATCCGCAGACTTAGCCAATACTTCAGTCTCTAGCAGATCGGTTTGCCTGACGATTTTTTCCCAGTCTGCATTGTCAAGCGCTAGATATCTGTGCTCTATGTTGTCCACAGAATCGTCAATTTCACCCGGCAAATAAGCAAGGTAGTGCGTATTTGCATCGCCGTAAATCACACCACAGAAACTCAGGGTGTTGCCCACATCTAATAAATTGATATCTCTAAGAAGAGAAACCGGGAGTCCCATGAAATACCTCGCTAAGGATTTATTACATAGTACCAAGCTCCCGATCCACTGTGCAATATTTAATTTAATCCTGTAATATTAGCTGGTTTGCAAATAAGTCATCGACAATATTTGCGCTTAGGATAATTTCCTCTGAAATTACGGGAGGTGTCGCACATGAACGAAAAAAAAGATGAGTTCCTCATCAAGTTCCTCATCAAATCGCCGAAAGAGCATATTGCTAGGGACATTGCACCAAAACTTGCACTGCTCCTAGCTGTTGAAGACAACAAGCTTAAAGCAGAGAAGTTAAGTGTGATTATAGACGAATGTAAAAACTTTAATAAGGCAAGCTTAATTGCTATAGCGGCGATGACTAATATACTAGAACGTTACAGGAAGGGTCTAGCGTGTTAGTGCAACTCATCGTCCGAAGTGTCTTCGATGTCCTCTATAAATGTCAGGTAGTCTGTAGACGACATGTCGCGCACGACGCCGGACATTTCCGGAAGTCCAATATTCTTTAAGTGATCTATAACAAAGGCTCTATCGGCAAGCTCACTCTCGGATAGAGAGTATAAAATACGGGTAGCCGGTACGTACTCCACAGTAGCGTACCGGCACCAACTCTGTAATTTCTTTGCATAGGTCATGTAGAATCCGCCATAAAATTCCACGCATCCTACATTACTATGTAAAATAAGTCAAGTGCGTGCGTCAATTAGGCGCTCAAGTAGAATTTCCCTGATGCGAATCTCCGGTCCCCAAAAATTAGGACCCTTTAAAACTTTTCCAGTATCGGGATTGTAGATAGGTTTACCATCCGCCCCTAGTTTGGAGAAGTTAGAATCCATAATCGCTATCAAGATAGCCTGCATAGGTAACCCATGCATGTCTCCTTTAGTGGAGGCATAAACAATTAGATCGCCTAGCCAATCGCACAAAGCAACCATACGCTCAAGTGGATCGGTAACAGCTAGAATCTCGTCCACCTCGTCCACCTCTTCAAGAAGGATCTTCTTAAAGTTAAGCAGGCTCTCGTCAGACGGTGCTTCCGGAACTAGACTTCTAGGAAGTCTATACATCTCATTAAACTGAGATACCTTACTCCAGTACTCAGGTTTCATGATGAAATACTTCCTTACCCTCGATGGCTTCACGCGCATCTTTTTCCATCCGCTTTAGAGCAGACAAATGTTTTTTACGTTTACTGATGGAAGGCTTCTCATAAAATTCTTTTTTACGAAGCTCTGCAAAGATACCGCTCTTCTCTACTGCCTTACGAAAAATCCTGTACATCTTGTCAATCGAATCGTTGCCATAATTCACAACAGTGGTCATCTAAAATCTCCAGTATAAGTGTTTAAAACAGTATAAGTGTTTAAAACAGTATAACCCTCGTTACTGGGAAGATGCAACTGGATATTAATTCCCTTCGGGTTCAAACTTCTCTAAAAATTCCTTTAGAGGGCGCACCCATATCCTCGAATCTCCCTCTGCTTTCCTATACACGACACACTCACTGCAATCTTTTTCTAAAAGCGCCTGCATTAGCACCCTGTAGGTGTTGCCGCTCTTTATATGCTTAAAGAATTTTCCGTCCATGTGGTTGCTCCAGCTAAATTAATCTGGTAAAGTTTTAGCAAATTTAGAAAGGCGTAGCAAGTGGATCTGATTATCAATTGTTATGAAAAGACGTACCGGGAAGTCATGACCTCTGCCTACTGGGAAAGGGTGGTTTCTTGGAATAATTATAATTTCGATGCTAAAATTTTACTCATAAATAATGTAGAAGATTTGGTTGCAGTTACGCAGTTAGCGAAAAGCCTCGTCGAAGCGCATGTGATTGATAAATATTATGTTGTAGAGGAGTGGTTACCCAAGGCGCTAGAGATTACAGGTTTGACTATAGAGGATTTAGGAAATGCTAAGCATTTTTCCGATTGTGCGTTAGTCGCTGTCACTATTCCAGAGGGTGAATGGTTTGTATATTGGGATGCCGGGGTGCGGTTAGTAGCTAACGTAGATTGGATCACACCATGTACTCAGTATATGGAAAGCCATCTCGATATATTAGTAGCTAATCCTATGTGGGATGAGGGGCTGTACGGGGTTAACCGAGAGTGTCTTTTTTGGGATGGGGATTTTTCCATCAGCTATGCGTTTTCTGATCAGTTATTTTTAAGTCGCCGAAGTTCTTTAGCGCAAAAAATATACAAGTACTCTACGATCGCATCTCTTAGATATCCTATGTCACATATAGTCCCTGTTTTTGAGCAGCAAATAGATGCTTACATGCGGACACAAGGTAGAAAGAGAATCACATATAGTAAGGCGCAGATGCTTCATCATACGAGTGATGCCGGTACATCACATATAAAAGGCACACCAGAGCAAATGCGAGCGCGTGAGATGCACTATAAATTGATGGAGATGGCGGCTAATCTGCCCCCCGGCAGTCCTTATCACAATCATCCAGCCTGGGTAGTTAATCCTAAATAGTAGTCGAGTTTGTCGTCTGTATCTATTCTGTACTCTACAATTTTATTCTTTAAATGGTTGCGTATGATATAGGCTTTAGGTGTGAGTAATTTATTGCTTTGGTGTATTTCTATTTTTTCCTTTGTCACGACAATTTCTGTTTCTGTAAATTTAGGTGTTCTGGATTCATCATCTTGGTACAAGGTGAACTTAGATTCCTGTATCGGATAGATATCTAGCGCAATGTCTTCCCCTTGCGTTTTAGGTATGATAGCTCCTGCTTTAACAAATACTGGGATCTTATGTTGATCTGCTTGCACCAAGTAGGTTTGTCCTCCTTGGTATTCTAGATCGTCCTCTAAGGCAAACCAAGTTCCCTCTGGGAGATACACGGATCTGCTTACGGTTTTTTCGGTAATGATAGGGGCTACGAGCAGGTATTTTCCAAAAAGGAATTCGTCTTTAAGATTGATGACGTTCGGATCTTTTTGGTATTCGAGAATGAGTGGGCGCACAAGCGGCATTCCCGTCTTATATGTCTCCTGGTAGTGGGAGTAAATATACGGCAAAAGACTTGACCTAAGTTTAAGATAATTTTTAGCTCCTGCTTCTACTTCGGGTCCAAAAGCGTAGGGTTCGGCAAGTCCTACGTGGTGTGCTCTAGTGATAGGTGCAAACACAGAGAATTGAAGCCACCTCTCATAGAGCAGACCGTGGTCTATTAGGTTATCTTTGTAGTAGCCTGATAAAAACCCTCCTGAGTCGTTAGTCCAGTATGGGATGCCGGACATACTAGAGTTGAGTAGTGCCGGTATTTGCGCAGCAAAGGTTTCGTAGTCTGAATAGATATCCCCGGTCCACATGGCGACACCATATTTTTGAATACCGGCAAATCCTGTTCTAGTTAGGATAAAGGGTCTTGTGGTTGCGTCATATGTTGTCTGCATGTGGTAGTATGCTTTACTGGAGAGAAGCGAGAATACATTGTGTATTTTCGCAGCAGGACCACCTTGATAAATAGTCTGGGGAGGTTCATCTTCTGGTTCTGTTAAATCAAGCCACCACCCTCCAACACCTTCGTCGTACAAATGGCTTATGTGTGACCACAACCAGTCTTCAATGCTTGGGGAAGTAAAATCTAGGAGATCTCCGCCGTAGTAGCCACAAGTTACGGTATTACCCTTACCATCGGTGGCAAATACTCCGCGCTTAAGACCTTCGTCATAGATGCTACTAGTTTTCTGAATCATGGGACCGGACTGAGAAAGCAGGAATTTAATCCCTTGCTGTGCGTATCCTTTCATCCGCTCAGCACTTTGACCTTTCCATCTCGGATGCCATTTATAATTTTGCAACTGTTCAGCCCAATCAAAATCGATCGCCATACCAGTTAAAGGGATATCTTTATCCTTCATAGTTTTTACTACGTTGTCTATTTCATCCCAAGTTTGATAGGCGCACTTACTCTGCATGAAACCTAGCGTCCAAGAGTTAGGCATCGAGGGGCGTCCCGTCAGGGCGGTGTAGCGATCTAGGATAGTTTTAAACTCAGGACCCTTAAAAAAATAATAAAGAAATTCCCCACCATTAGCTTTCCAGGAGTAGTAGGATGGGGAAGTGTTGCCGAGATCGAATTCAGTGTAATAAGAGTTATCAAAAAACATCCCATAGCCACCACCTTCAGCACCCGTACTTAAAAAGAAAGGGATGGGGATGTCTGCGGTAACCCTTCCCCGGCTTATTTTTTGTCCCGTCCATAAAGCTCTAGTAGTCCCTCTGCGATCAAGAGTGCCGAGATATTCTTGATTGTCTTGACCTAAGCCGTAAAAATGCTCCGAGTCTTTTAATTCGCGGTACACATACGGTTTACCAAAAGACCAACTCTCGTGCGAAATGTCGCTTAAAGAGATCGGAGTCTTGTCGTCCTCTAGATAAAAATCCACGGCTAAAGTGGACTTTGCAATTCTAATAGATAAGTCTTTAGTCTTTATTCTTAGATAGCTTGGCAAGTCGTCCACAGTATAGGGTACCCTGTTCCAGGATTCTTTATCTACAGCAAAGGAGGGATCTTTCTTAAGGGTATTGGCTAACCAAATACGAGCGACATCTGAGGATACAAGATCTACTTGGAGTTTTAGACTTCCAGTAGTAGAGATGATAATCTCGTTTTCCTTAACCTCATAGCCCCTATACTCATTCTGCCTACAACCTAAAAGTGCTAAAAATAGCCATATGATATGCATGCCTCTCCTATGCTTGCTTTAGTGCCTCCGCCTGCGCTAGCGCATCTGCACGATCGTTATCGGGATGTCCAGAATGCCCTTTGACCCATTGCCAAACCACCTTGTGTGTACCTACTAATGGGATTAGACGCTCCCACAAATCTTGATTTTTAACGGGACCAGCATTGGTTTTCCAACCGTTTTGCTGCCAACGGTTAACCCATCTTTCGTCAAAGGCTCTAGTAATATATTGAGAGTCAGTAACCACAGTCACTTCCACAGGCTCTTTTAAAGCCTCTAAACCGTTAATGACCGCTAATAGCTCTTGCCTATTATTAGTACTATGAGGCTCGCCACCGACTATGATTTTCTCGACAGTTCCTATGCGGAGGATTGCTGCCCACCCTCCGGGTCCAGGATTCTTCTTGCAAGCACCATCAGTAATTAATGTAACTTGTTTCATTCTTCAGCTTTCGTTAAATTAACTTTCGTTTTAATCCGCTCTTCCACGGTTAACTTCACAAGCTCCCAAACTTTATCCTTGGAGTGGCAGCCTTCAAAAAAACCTAAAGGCTCTTGAAATCCTCCTGCATTCTTTCTGCCGCCTCCTGTACCGTGACATGCAAACGATTTCATAAATTTATCGACATCTATACTGGAATCGTTTGTTCTAAAACACCCGTTGATATCATCTTGATCTTCAATAATTCCAAAGACCAGTACATTAAGAATACCTTCTTGAGATAAGAGAAAATCCGCAGCTATAGCTAGTGAATCTCTATACTCAGGTGAGATATATCCTATGCCAGAGTAGGAAAAAGTTCCACGTACTTGATTTTCTTCTAAAGCCTTTCTTATAACCTCCATCGTCTGTACCGAATGCTTAACGTGTATTAATTGAGCAAACGCTTCACCATCGTAATACTTTTTTAAGTAAGCTAACGCTTCAAAATCTCTTGGACCAGCTTGGTAGAATGATTTAGTATCAGTATATATACCGTAGGCTAATCCTAAAGAAATTTTAGGTAAAGACTTGTGTTCTTTAATTTCCATCTCCTGTATGAGAGATGTAATCAGCGTGGAAGTAGAGCCTAAAGAAATATCAATCTCGGAATATACCGCCTGAGAAGGCATCTCTTTGTGATGATCGAAATGAATGAGACATTTAGCCCCTTCTATTTGTTGATACTGGTAATCAACAATAGCATAATTTTTTATATCTTTAGCTTCTGATAGTTTAAAAAGGGGGATATCTAATGTATTAACCATCATCTGGTTATTAGCAAAACTTATTTCCTTTTCGATATATATTTTACTCTTAACCTCCAATTGCTTTAGTATAAAGCTTAAAGCAAACGCTGAAGCAATAGCATCCGGATCCGGAGATCCGAAAATTACAATCGCTAATGTATCAATGGGACCTTGTGTGATCGCCGTTTTCAATTCCGAAAGCAATGCGCCCCTCCGCTAAATTTCTGTGATGCCCACCGCCTGGAGTGCAGCTAAACAAATAGCTACACTGAGACTAGACGACGAGGCGTGATGCTCTACAATGTTTTGCTTACCGAATGCAGGATAAGCTAAAGAAACAAGCCAGCCACCTGAATGACCTTGCACCGCAACTAAAAATCCTTCGTCCATTAGATGCCTGAGTATACCCAGCGAAAGCGAATCCTCGCAACTCCAATGTGGAATGCCGCGCTCTAATAACACCTCTGGATAAACCCCTAATGGGAATTCCATAACAAAATACGTTACTAAAGAGTCAATCCGTCTAAGCTGATCTTTAGAAAATCCAGGCATCCATATAATCTGTACGGCGCAGCCTTTTTAGCCTTATACCTTTAGACGTAACATGTTGATAACTAATACAAAATACATACTTGTTATCGTAAGGTAAAATGGGGTAAAAGATAAATCTCAATGGTGTTAGGTAGTTGAGGGACGGCAGCTAAAGTTTCTTCTGGAGATGCCGATAAGAAGTAGGTGGTCGGCAAGTCGATTTATTGGATCTCCATAAAATAAGGGAGTTTTTATGTCTACCGCATTAGTCAAAAGCATCGCGCAGCAAAACGGCATCAGCTTTTTAGCTGACAACAAAACGCACCAGTTTCGGTTTGAAATCCCTTCGGCAAGTAGCGACCGGCTGTATGTCGTCGCTATGAGCAAGTCGAGCCTTGAATGGCAATGCTCTTGTCCGGGTTGGATCATGAAGCGTCCGGGCAAGCCACGCGGCTGTAAACATCTCAAAGCGTTGCTGCCTAGTTTGGCGCAGCTAAGTGCGACAGCTAAACAAATCGGGTAAGGAGTTTTTTATGTCCTTAATGTCTGATCTAGCGATCTGCGTCGATGAGATACAAGAGCTTGTGGACAGCGGCATAGCGCTTCCTGCCGCCATGCGGGAGGTTAGCGAGTCGTCTAAAACAAGTTTGTCCACGTTAATTTGGGCATGGGACAGTGCCCATAGATATATGGATGATGATGCATGAAGAAAAAATTCGACATCAATCGCTACAAAACTCGTCCCGGTGGGCAGCGGGGAAATCCCGATATGTGGGCGAAGATGGGACAAACGCTGCTCGGCAAAAGTGCCGGGGAAGAGGTGACGGATCTTAAACTCCTAAACCTCGATTCCCTGCCTGACGCCGAGGGTCTGAAAAAAGCTTACCGCAAGGCGATGATGACTTCGCACCCTGACCGTGGTGGAGATCATGATTTAGCCGCTAAAGTCACTGTTGCCTATAACCGCCTTCAAGCTACTCTGCCAATGCCTAAGGTGACAGCTACCGCTGCAACAGTTGACCTAGCATCGTGTTCCACCGACACACCGGAGAATTTTGAAACAGGTTATGTTGGCGAGATCAAAAAAGACGGCAGCCGCTATGCACTCTACCTAGGATTAGATCCTTACGGCAAAGGGCACATAAGTACGCTTTTATCTAAGCACGAATCAAAAATTGAGAAGGGGCGCTTTGTTGATAAGACTTCGCACCTTTCGCATATCACGACACTAGAACTTGCCGGTTTAAAGGGCACTATTTTAGATGGAGAGGTGTTTCTTAAAAGCTTTACCCTGACGCAAAGCATCCTAAGTAGTGCGCCTGAGGAGGCGGCTCTAAGACAAGCGGAGCATGGACAGCTTATATTTTTTGCTCTTGACGTTTTGCAGCATAAAGGTCAGGACGTGCGCCAATTGCCGTATGTGCAAAGGCGTGCCCTGCTTGAAAAGATCGTCTTAGAAGTCGGTCATCCCGCATGTCAGGTGATCCCCAAGCGTGAGAAAAACCTGCAAGCCTTTTTTGACGAGGAGGTGGCGGCAGGTGGCGAGGGGATTGTGCTTAAGAGCCTTGCGGGTGCTTACGGCGAGGGGTGGTACAAGCTCAAGAAAAGCTACGATGTCAGCGTGGTTGTCACCGGATTTAAACCCGGAAAAAAAGGCTTTGCAGGCATGGTAGGATCGCTCACGCTTAGCGTCTATAAAGACGGCAAGCTAGTTGAAATCGGGTTCGCCTCGGGCTTTGACGTAGCGTTTAGGCAGGAGTTAACCAATAATTTTGAAGCCTACCGTGGACGAGTGCTTGACGTATTTGTGCAGGAACTTACAAGCGGAGGACGCTTCCGGCATGCCACGTATCACCGCTTTAGGGACGATGTAAAACCCGAAGACTGTACACTAGAAAAGGTGCTCAGGGATCTTAAACAAGACGTAAAAGCGACGAGGAAGAAATGAAAACGACTAGCGAAAAATTTTTCGCTCTCGCGCTAGATCACAAGATCGAAGTGGGGCGCGAAGTCAACACAGGCGCATGGTATATCGTTCATCCCAAAACGCAGGAGAAGCACTATGCAGGCACGCAAGCAGAGTGCTACGAGCAGTTACAGCTAGTAATAGCCGAAAAAAAGAGCCCAAATGACGTTTAAATACTGCAAGAAATGTTGTACGATGACGCCACACAAAGACGGTATTTGTACTATATGCAAACACTAAGCACCTCGGAAAAACTCGAAAAGCTTGAGCACCTGCTTCGTTCGCAGGTGGTCGCTAAAGCGATTCAAGACAATCTAGGACTTTCGCCTGCCGAAATCGAGGCAATAACCACAAAGTTAAAGACTCTGTGGATGGCTCGCACGCCGGAAGATAAAGCTAGCTTCTTGGCTAAGGTAGATCAAATTCTACGAAGCACCAGTAGTGTCCCATAGCTCATTAAATATTGCCTCGATCTCGGCGATAATTTAAAAAGACTTAAGCCTCGTAATTCTGCGCCTGCTCTAAAGCTTCTTCCTCGATTAGATCCCTCGTCCTTTTAGTGAGGACCGAGGCATCTAATTTCTTTTCCTTTTGATCCTTAGGATCCGTGTAGGTGAGGGTGATTCCATCCACATCAGCGCTAGAACCTGGGTGATCGTAACTGCCTTTTTCTCCTGGTACCACTGCGGCATCCACTGTGACAGTAAGCTCCCCATTAGCATCTACGGGTGCCTCTTGCGGTTTATTAAAACTGCTATCCTCTAAAAGAAACTCGAAGGAAACTTCGATGTTTTTTGCCTCGATGCGATATTTTCTTTTCACTGTATCGAAAAAATTCATGCTTTTCCTTTAGAAGTTAAAAATTAATCTATTCAAAATTTCTTGTCTTTATATTTTTATTTTTAGCCTCATGTGCAGATTTAATAATACAAATTTAAATTCAATTATCCCCCCTGACACTGGAGAATGCAATGCAGGTAATGGTGACGCGAAGGGAGCCTCAAGCTAGTGGATTTCTGCAAAAACCGCTACCTAGGGTAGCCATGATTGCGAGCTATGAGGCGAATTGTGGTATGGCTACTTACACCAAATACCTGTTGACGGCGATGCGCCCACTTATCTCTGAGTTGAAAGTGTTCGCTGAGTTTGTCGAGGAACCCACAGAAAATCCTGAAGTAGTACGCTGTTGGGACCGGCATAAGGGTATTTATCAAACAATCATTCCCGAAGTGGTAAAATTTGCTCCTGACATCGTGTACATTCAACACGAGTATGGCAGCATGAATAATCCTGTGCAATGGAACCTACTAGTAGGTCATCTATCCTCTTTATTCAGAACTGTGGTTGTTCTCCACAGTGTTTATGACCATGTAGACAAGTTAGTGTTTGAGGCTCCATGTAATGAAATTATTGTACACTCTAAGCCGGGAAGAGATCTACTGATCAAAAAGGGTATTGAGGTGCCTATCCACCATATACCACATGGATGTATTCCGCCTATAGATATTGATTTAAAGTTTTCAAACATGCAAAATAAGCAATTAATATTTCAATACGGCTTTGGTTTTGAATACAAAGGATGGACGAACGTCAACGACATCATAGACGGTTTGAAAAATGAATTTCCAGATGTGGCGTATGTTGGGATATTCAATATGTCTAAGTTCTCTTTGATGATGCATAGTGAGTATTACAAATCACTCATGCGCAACATCAGGGATCGCCACTTAGAAGAGCATATTGTACTCCATAAAGGATTCAGATCTGAACAAGTTCTTTTTAGTTACATGAAGCAAGCTAGGATCAATCTTTTCCCATACTGGAACCATCCCGAATGGCGAGTATACGGAGCCTCTGGTGCAGTTAGGTTAGCGCTTGCGAGCGGGACGCCGACTATCGTAGGAGATGTACCTTTCTTTGAAGAGTTTAAAGGTTATATCCCAGTATGCTCTACCACGGAAGAATATGTTAAGGAGATGACTAAGATATTAAAAGATGTTACATATAGAGAAGAAACGCAGAAAGGCATGTTAGATTTCATTAACGAAAGATCTTGGGATAAAGTAGCCCGCTGGTATTTAGACTGTACCGAGGATAAATCATTTACAGCGCCTATTCCAGAAAGAGCACCTTGAAAACAATTTTAGGCTATTACGGCAAAGGTAACTGTGGGGATGAGGCTTTAAAAGAAGCTTGCGCGTATATCTTTGGAAGTGGTGTCCCCTTCACAACCCCTGAAAAATCTTTTTCTAACGAAATAATCATGGGCGGTGGGGATGTCATCAATCCTTACTTTCTTGACTGCTTAAAGAGTGTAAAGGACGTAAAGATCCTCGGCGCTGGCTTAGGTTACGAAAGTCAGTTAGACCTTCTTCTTAAACTAGGAAATGTCTCGGAGATTTTCTTTAGAAACAAAATAGATGCGGTGATAGCTAAAGATAAAGGTTTAAACGCTAAGTATACTCCGGACATAGCCTTTGTTTTAGACTTACCTAAAGATGTGTACTCCCTACCTAAGAGCAAGAAAAAGATGTTAGGCGTGATGGTTGCGGATGATATCTCTGCTTCATATATCCAAAAAGATCTACAGCAAATTCATTATGGCATGTATTTGAAAAATGAAATTGCGCTAGTATTAGCCTATCTTAGAGAATTCTACCACATAGTATTTATTCCTATGTGCCATTCTAAGTATGGTTTTGATTTAAAAATGATTTACGAGATTCTATCGCTCACACCGCCTAAGCCTATGGACTATACGGTGTTGCCGGTACTTTCTCCTAAAGACGTTCTTAGTGTGGTATCCCAAATGGATTTAATGATATCCATGCGGTTTCATGGTTTGATATTTTCCACCTTAGCAGGCGTGCCTTTTATCAATATAGGAATTACTAGGAAGACAAAAACCTATATGCAAGAGAACGCTTTAGGAGATCTCTCTATCGAACCTTTCTCTTTAACCAAAGCCTCCTTACTAGATACGATAAAACTAGCCGAGGATCCCTTAACTAGGCTGCGAGTAGAGAATTGCCGTGACGTGAATCGCCAAGAGGTTAAAGAGGTGGTTAATTACGTGCGAGAACATTGGACATACAAACCTCTGACACTGCGGGAGCTTGTCACAAATAGTAATGCAGAAGTAGGGATAGATTGATACTGGTATTTGTTTGTCCATACATAGCGGCTATCTCATAATGCGGGCGTGGGAACCACTGGAGTTTAAAATCGTACTCCCCTTCTTTATTAGTTAGCTGATACGCTAGTTGTAGCTGCACACCTTTGGTGACCTCATAGCCTAACATATTATACGATAGGAGTTTGATTTGCTGCTGCACCCCTGCTTGATTACTTACCACCCCATCTGTCTCTGATAGTAGGTAGAGGGAGCGGCTAAATCCTAGGATACCGAAAGCTCCGAAGTAGGCTTGGTAGCCACCGCCTGGGGTTACTAGTTGGTAGTAGAGACCACTCACCCCTATTTGCGAGCCGGAGCCGACATAGCCAGCCATACGAAGAGCCGCACCTGATTTTGTGGCTGTGAAGGCGTAGCTGTTAGGTGGGGTTGTCCCGGCTACAATGGAGGTTAAAAAGATTTCCCCGATCGAATTTTTTAAAGCAAGCTCGGCATTATAACTCTCTTGTCCCTGGTCCCAGCCTAAGCCGGATCTTGTCGAGATGGTATGGTCCTCGATCATGATGCCGTAAGCGGGAAAGAATTTACCGACACGTAGAGACACATTTTGATTGATATTGACTAAGGCGTAATCTCTGCGGGTTTGAACTTGGTATTGATTACCGCCTAATGCGTAGTAGCCCACAGAGCCGACGATCACTAGCTCCTTAGTCAGATTGACCGCCACTTCACCTTCCCGCTGCATCCAGAAATTATCACCTTGTAGTGGCGTGTCTTTATCTGCTGCTCGCACTGAGATATAGCGGATATCTGCGCTAAAGCGAATGTAGTCATCGAAGATGGAACCGTAATCATGCAAGGCTCCAAACGTAGCTTCAGATTCAAAAGGCTTAGAAGAGCTACTTAGAAACTCCTCGCTACTGTTGTGCCCGTAGCTCGTTAAAACCCCACCGCCTGTAGGACTGATGTGGCACGAGGTACAGTTGGTATACCCAAAGCGTGTGTTAGAAGGGAATGCGTAGGATGTCCCCCCTACGCATGCGAGCATGATCGGTAATACATATTTAACTATTTTCATTAGGTACACTTTTAGTTAGTTGTAGCGTCTACGGTTACATCCACCACATCCGCCATAGTAGCACCTAACCAAGAAGGTACTCCGATGGGGTAATCTTTGAGATTGACTTTAAATTTAGCAGAAACAGATTTTCCAGCAACTTTAAAATCAATAGCTACCGGCTTCGTCACACCCTTTAACGTCAAGTATCCGGTCATTTTACCGTCTGCTCCTTCTGTAAATGGCTGATCTTTAAGTTCTAATGTGGCTTTAGGATTAGTAGAGGTGACGAGGAATTTAGTTTTCATATGCTCGTCCCTTAGGTCACTTCCAGTTTTGTAGGCATCGAGAGCCACACTAACTGTTCCTGACACTTTACCTGCGGTAGCGGTTAAGGTTCCTTCTGCTGCTCCACCTTCGCCATTGATGCGAAAAAATCCTGGATTGCTTACAGCTTTCCAGTTAACTGTGTTGTTACTTTTAGTGAAGCCGTAAGTTCCTGCTAAGGCAATCGTGGAACTAGTAAGAAAAAACAAAAAAGCGATTAGATAGTTTTTCATCTGACCTCCAAATCAATGTGTGTTCAAGTAATTAAGGAGAGTTGCTTTATCTGTTGCGCTAATCGTCTTAGGTGCAGGGGGCATTGCACCACTAGTTAAATACCCTTTAGCAGGACTGGCTAAAAAAACCGATGAAGGGGTTAATAAAGGTTCTTGTGATCCATTGTGACAACCCGCACAGTTACTACTTATCACACTAGCTACCGCAGTCCAGGCAGGATCATCTGGCGTCTTAAGGGGAGCCGGAGGAGCCGCTCCTAAACATGAGGTAAGCATTGTAAATAAAACTATAATCCACATACTACTTACCTGAACACGTTAAGTAAGCATTTAACGAAGCGGAGTCCCCTGCCGATAAAATAGCCGGAGGTGGAGGCATCTTGCCGCTACTAACCTGACTCCTAACAGGACTCGCATCAAACATTGCCTGAGGCAGGAGTGCCGAATGCTTGGTTCCATCATGACATGATGTGCAATTTTTCTGCACAACGTTTTTGGCTATTGCCCATGCGGTTGTGCAATTAGCAGGTGTTTGGTTGTTATCCGTATCATTGCCTTTGTTACTGCCGCAAGCACCTAAAAATAACGATATGAACAAAACACGCTTAAGCATAATTCTCCTTTTAATTTCCAAGTGGATCTTGAAATAATCTTGCATCCTTAATTAGCTGAGGCAACACTGCGATGAATTGTTGAAACGTAACTGTCCCTCCCGGAGCTAGTAAACCACCGATCTGCGCTAGAGCCGTAGGTGACGTGTTGATCGCCGTAGTGATCTGGTCTTTCGTTAAAAAGAGCAAAGATCCTATCATGGTAATATCCCAATTTTGTAGATACCTATCAGTTATGACACTCATGGGATCAGGTGCATTGGGGTCCACACCGGCACTCGTTAAAGCTTGTGCAAATACCGAGTTGTCCTTCTTAAAGAAGTTAGAATCAGCACCCGCAGCTTTATAAAGCGCCTGCACAAGAGCTACGTCGTTAGCCGTAAATTGACTCTTATTAGCGATCGTACTTGCTAATATCTGATCATTCATGGGAATGGTTCCCTGGTTGTGGCAACGACCACAAGAATTACTAGCATTGATCACTTTGTTCCCTAACGGAGTTAGTGTATCAATAACTACATTAGGATCTGCATCGTTCAACAAATTGCCCACGGCATCAAATAAGGCATAACCCTGCATACCGTTAGGTAACGTGTAGATGACCTCGGAGGCGTCAGACGTAAACGTAGCTACCGCAGGCGTAGCGACAGCAGCACCGGCACCAGGCAACAAAGGAAACTGAAACAGGTTCTTCGTATTCTGATTTACACCGTTCACCACCTTAATATTTGGAACAGCATTTACATCAAAGGTCTGCCAGTAATACGAGTTTGCACTACGAGCCTCTACATCCCTGACGATTAAACGATTCTTCTGCTCCGCAATAGGAGAAGACGCACTGCCGATGAAATTAAGATTTAAGGTAGCTAAATTATTTTGAAAATTAACACCTTGCTGTGCCTGTAACCCGGCAAGAGTTTTAGGTGTTCCCAGTAACCCGTAATAAACCGCACTGTTTCTATGCGAGAAATCAACAAAATTATCCGCATGAAACCATGGGTGCTTACTACCAATCAGCGTTTGCAGCACAACTCCTTGGCTAGTATTATCCACAATATTCAGGTTAGTATCGCCACCATCTAACAGCGCAATTTGAGCCGCCGTAGAAATACCAAATGTCCTTAAGTCTACTCTTAAAACCGTTCCCGTAGGCTCTATAGCTTGTACTTTAAAAATATCTTGCGTTTGGTTGTTCAACCCATTCAACGCCTTGTTTACAGCTTGTGACCACACATTAAGAGCCGCACCCGTAATACCAGCATTAGCCGCATGCGAAGTAATCAAATAACGAGTGAAAGGTCTGTCAGCAATAGACAACGCAGAAGCATTAGCTACCATAGCAGAATTGATATAATTCAAATCAAGGAAAGCTGGAGGCTTTTGTTGTGAACAATCTTGGATAGCCCCGTCAGTAACCCATTTCTGAATAGAAGAAACTTGGGCATTATTCAACTGAGGAGCCGTTCCTTGAGGCATGTGATCATTGTTTCCTGTAGGTAAACCCACACGGCGACCTATCTCAGCCGACCAAGATTGAGCAAAACTATAAGTGGTGATTTGAGCATGGCAACCCGCACAAAACTGCTGAAGAGTCGGTTGTATCGTAGTAAATGTCGTCTGAGTACATGTAGGATTAGTACCCTTACACGTATTGATAGCATCTAACCAACCATTAGCCGTGCAGATTTGCGTGCTAGATCCCGTCTGACCCGCAGGACATGCCACATTTTTTGTAGCTCCAATAGGGGCACCGTCCGCACACGCAGTAGGTGCCGGAGGCGTTGTAGGCTGCGCTACAGGAGCCGGTCCAGAACATTTAGTCGTATAAATTAATAACCCACCTGAAATGGTGATAATAGCAATAATGGTAGCGAGAGATAGAAGTTTTGTTGCTCTCTTCTCCATTTGTTTGACCTCCTCTACATGGTGTTTACATTCCAAGGAAAGATCCTCCATAAAAAACCACAGATTTTAATTGCGGGGATATATAGTGAATCTGTTGATGGCTATAATCTATGTGGCACAGGGTTGGCGGTCCTACCAGGACTCGAACCTGGAATACAAGTTTCGTAAACTTGCGTGATGATCCAATTTCACTATAAGACCTTAAATGGCGGATCTAGAGAGAATCGAACTCTCGACTAACCCTGGACAGGGGTTTGTTTTACCACTAAACTATAGATCCAAAACAAAAAACCCCACCTCTTTGCAAAGGTGGGGTTTCGTACAAAACGATAACCTCTCACCTTGCAGGTAAGCGACGATCATTATCACGGCGGGTAATTGTTGCGTACATATTAAATCCTTAACCTAAAGCTAACGTAATCTCAGTAACTTTTCCATTCTCAATAACTACTTCATCCGGCGAAAACTGGATGTATTTTTTATCCTGGTCCCTAGTCTTAAGGGTAAGGGGCATCGACGGAACTTCAAGCGTTACCTCTACCGACTCCCCACCCTCGTCATCCTCATTCTCGACTTCAAAACTGATCTTCTGTGCAGGTGCCGTAAAGCTAAAAGATTTTACACCCCAACTGCGAGAATCTATTTCCCACTCGTACTTGATTCCGACTTTACCTCTTACCGTATAATCAAAATCAATTCCAGGGAGTTTGCCGGAAACATCCAATTCAAAATCACCTGTAAAGGTGTCTGTTTCGGCAGCCAACACTTTTGCTATGAACCTCATAATATTTCCTTAGCTACTCTGTATAATATAAATCTGTTTGTAGCACTTGTCAAGTTTTTCTGGAAAATTAAATCTTAAGATGCTAGCCTATACCTATACAATAATTGGAGGAGCGCAAAAATGAAAGGTATCTTTTTAAGTGGTTTGTTTTTATTTATATCCTGTGGTCCAGCATTTGAACGAACAACAAAAGTGCATGTAGAGAAAGGGGAGAAAGGCGATGTCGGTCCACAAGGTCCTGTCGGTCCTGTCGGTCCACAAGGTCCTAAAGGTGACACTGGAGATGTAGGTCTAAAAGGAGATAAAGGGGATATAGGGGATAAAGGGGATATAGGGGATAAAGGGGATATAGGGGATAAAGGAGATAAGGGGGATACGGGTTGTATTTTTTGCGTAACTTTATGCCTACATGACAAAACGGTTAAGGTTTCGAGATCTAAATATTTGAAGGATTACTCTGACAAGGATACTTACACTGTGGGTGTTTGCAATATTGGAGGTGTTCAATGAGAAAGTTTTTACTTGCTTTATTTGTGTCTAACACGGCTATAGCTGCTCCAGTTCCTAAGGTTTTAACGGAAGCGTTGATTGAAATACATTTCAAAAGTGGTGATGTGCAGACTTACAACGGAGAAG